>ULTW01065063.1_pt1 | contig 13139 bp, 6 predicted proteins | sample 1957961 | NCBI WGS metagenome assembly ULTW01 (sample SAMEA4835744, study PRJEB28245) | human gut metagenome | biome: gut microbiome; material: fecal sample | place: Denmark | collected 2008 | reverse complement strand
ACGAATAATAGTTGCCATATTTTTATCACTTATAAATGAAACTTTTTGCAAATATACGAAAAGTTTCATTTATAAGTGATAAAATTTGTCTATTTTTAGTTTTTATAACTTATAGATGGTGTCATGTAACTACTCAGCACCCATAGGGGAACTTCTATGGGTGCTTCTTAACAGTAAGATTCTGGGTCTTTACCTCTTTACTGTTTCCTCCCACCATAATCTGGAAGTCGCCAGGTTCTATCACATGCTTTAATTCTGCGTTATAGAATTTGAGCATTTCAGGAGTGATGTCGAAGCAGATTTCCCTGCTTTCTCCTGCAGCCAGATGGATGCGCTGGAAACCTTTCAGTTCCTTGGCAGGGCGAGAGATGCTGGCAACCATATCACGGATATAGAGCTGAACTATCTCGTCGGCATCACGGCTGCCTGTATTCTTTACGTTGATGGTGGCGGTAATCTTCCAGTCATCCATATTGACTTCATGGCTGCTCAGCTTCAAATCGCCATACTCGAAAGTGGTGTAGCTCAATCCATAGCCGAATGGATAGAGAGGACCATTGCTTACATCCAGACAATTGCTGGCAAACTTGGCAAATTTCTGATTGTCATCAGGTACTGGTCTTCCCGTATTCTGATGATTGTAGTAGAGAGGCTCCTGTCCGGTTGTCTTTGGCATGGAAGTGGTGAGCTTACCTGATGGAACCTTGTCGCCGAAGATGACATCGCAAAGTGCATCTCCCACTTCTGAACCACCAAACCATACGTTCATGATGGCAGGAATGTGTTCTTTCTCCCATGACAAAACCGTAGGGCGACCGGCAAAGTTGAGCAATACGACAGGTTTTCCCATCTTTGCGAGTTCAGCCAGAAGTTCCTGCTGCACATCCGGCATTTCCAGATTAGTGCGGCTTGCGCATTCACCGCTCATGTCGGCAGTTTCACCCATAGCGCAGATAATCACATCTGCTTCCTTTGCTATCTGCAGCGCCTCGTTCTTCATCTTTACTTCATCTCCCCAGGCGATAGACTTGCCCAGTTCGCCGTTCTTCTGAAGTTCCCTGTCGCGCCAGATATTGCTGCCCTGTGCATATAATAAGGTGGCTTTGCCATCGAGCGCCTTCTCCATGGCTTTCTTGATGGTAGTGTATTTCTCAGGAGCCTGGGCTACACTCCATGTGCCGGCTATATTATCGCGGGTATCTGCAAGAGGACCTATCAGCGCTATCTTTCCCTGCTTCTTCAGAGGAAGAAGATTTCCTTCATTTTTCAGAAGCACGAAGGTCTCGGCTGCTACGTCGCGAGCTATCTGTCGGTTTTCGGCAGAGTAGATGTCGGTCTTGTTTCGCTTGGTATTGCAGTAGCGGTAAGGATTGCTGAACAATCCCAGTTTGTATTTTGCCTCGAGGATGCGGCGGCAGGCAGTGTTGATGTCTTCCTCCGTCACCTTGCCCTCTGCCACGCTTTGTGCCAGATGCTTGACGAAGGCATTGGAGCACATATCCATATCCGTACCAGCCAGGAGTGCCTGTTCTGATGCTTCTTTCAGATCCTTGGCTGTGCCGTGGTTCAGAATCTCGGCGATAGATGCATAATCTGTTACGAGAAAGCCCTTGAATCCCCATTGTTTTCTCAAGACATCGGTCATCATCCAGTGGTTGGCGGTGGCAGGGGTATAATCTATCAGGTTGAACGAAGACATTACGCTGCCTACGCCAGCCTTTACCACGGCTTCGTAAGGAGGCAGGTATTGGTTCATCATGCGTATGCGACTCATATCCACGGTGTTGTATTCTTTGCCGCTCTCCACGGCTCCGTAGAGGGCAAAGTGCTTGAGGCACGCCATGATTCTATCGGCTCTCAATATCTCCTCTGTGCGCATGTCGGTGCCCTGGTAACCCTGTGTGAGTGCGGCACCCATCACACCGCTCAGGTAAGGATCCTCTCCGTTACCCTCGCTGATTCGTCCCCATCGGGCATCGAGTGCAATATCTACCATGGGCGAGTAAGTCCAGTTGATTCCTGCAGCACTGGCTTCCTTTGCCGATACTTCGCCTACCTTCTTCATCGCTTCTGTATCCCAGGAGCAGGAGAGGGCGAGGGGGATAGGGAACATGGTCTCGTAGCCGTGGATTACGTCCATGCCCACCAGCAGCGGAATGCCCAGACGGCTGTTCTTGATGGCGATGTCCTGGAGAGCCTTGATTTTGTCGAGTCCCTTGATGTTGAATACGCCGCCCATGTTGCCTTTTGCAATGTCGCCACCCACCTGGGTGTCCAGGGCTCCACCGGTAGTGATATCGCCAGCCACCATCAGGTTAAGCTGACCGATTTTCTCCTGCAGAGTCATCTTTGCCATCAGCTGGTCGATATACTCCTTCATCGGCAGGATTTTACCTTTTTGAGTTGTTGTAGCAACTTTCTTCTTGCTGGCGGGTGTATGGGCGATGGCAGGAACCATCAGCGAGCCAGCCAGCAGAAATGATAGTGATATGAATGCTGTTCTCATGTTTATAATGTTAGTATGGTTATTATGCAACTTATATCATTGCTAGTATTGTTTTGCAAAAGTAATAAAAAAACTTGAGCCCACATAGCATAAAGGGTGAAAATGTGGATTGTTTTTTCTATTAAAGAAGAAAATGTTTTGATAATGAGGTGGTTGTGATTTAGTGTAGGAGATGAAAAAGTGGATGTAAAACAGCAGAAAAAGGCAAAATATTATCCTTAAGTTTTGGCGTTATCTGAAAAAATGATTATATTTGCATCGGCATTCTGCAAAGGAAGTCAAAAAGTTGAAAATGATTTTTAAAAAATCAAACCTATATACAATTTCTTAAAGCGTAACAAAATAATGAAGAATAGATGGTTCTTACTGATATGCTTGCTGCTGTTGACGCATATAGCCAATGCTGCAAAGTATAATTTAGATTCTCTTTATCAATGTCTGGATGAAGCCATTCTGCAGTCGCCTCGTTATGTGGCAGTGCGTGAGGGACGTATAGCCAAACTTGCAAGTCAACTGAATGCTTGCAAGAATGATGGAGCAAGGTACCAAATGAGTTTTGCTCTTTTTCAGGAGTATCAGGCTTATAAAAACGATTCTGCCGTGAATTATCTGAATCGTTGCATTGCCTTGGCTGAGCGTATGGGCGATCAGGCAAAAAAAGGCAATGCTATATCGCTGCTTGCTTTTCAGTGTTCTACTACAGGTGATTATGTGGAATCGTATAGTCTGTTGAACAAGATAGATACTACTAAGCTTGACGCAGAAGGGTATCGTAACTATCTTTGGGCTGGTCAGCATCTTTATGGAGAGCTGGCTTATTATAGCAATGTGCCGTCATTGAAAGAGCATTATGCACAAAAGGCGCAGGTGATGAAGAAACAGATAGCCAGGATTTTTTCGCATACAGACGATAGATACCTGCAGATGATGGAGGAAGACTGTCGTAGTGCTAACGACCTGAAGGGTGCTTTGTTTTATAGCAATTTGCGTATGAAGCAGGTAAAGCCTGGGACGCATGAATATGCTATCGTGGCTTACTATAGGGCGGTGATCTCCAAGCAGCTCAATAAGAATGAAGATGCCATCTATTACTTCCTTGCCTCGGCTCTTTGTGATGTCCGTACGGCGGTGATGGATCAGGGCTCAATGTGGGAACTTGCCAATCTTCTGAATCAAAACCAAAAGGAGTTTGCCCATACCTATACTTACATCAAGTTTGCATGGGATGCAGCCCGCATTTTCAATACCGCTATGCGAAGTCGCCAAATCATGCCATTGCTCTCTACCGTTGAGGGTACTTATCAGAAGGAAATTACGCAGAGTAACCGGCAGCTTAAACTGATGATAGCAGTATCTGTAGTACTTTTAGTATTAGTATGTACCCTGCTTCTGTATGTAAACAAGCAGCGCCGTCGCCTTGCCTTGGCTCATAGGGAATTGGAAAATGCGAATAAGAATCTGGAACAAACCAATAGGGAATTGCAGCAAACCAACAGAAACTTAGAGCAGGCTTATGGTAGCTTGAATGAGAGCAATAAGATGAAAGAAGTCTATATTGGCCGATTCTTGCGTTTATGTGCTATCTATGTCGATAAGATAGAAACCATGCGCAAGCGCGTGGTGAAGTTGGTCAAGCAGCGTGAGTTGACCAAATTGATAGATATGATGCAAACCGATCATGAGTATATCGGCGAGTTATACGATTACTTTGATGCTGCGTTCCTGAAACTCTTCCCTGATTTTGTGGAGGAATTCAATGCTCTTTTGAAGCCTGAGGAGCGTATCGTCTTGGAGGATGACTGTAAACTTTCTACCACCATTCGCATCTTTGCACTTATTCGCCTGGGTATCGAAGATAGTTCTAAAATCGCAGAATTTCTGCATTATTCGGTAAATACCATTTATAATTATCGTGCCAAGGTAAAGAATGGAGCCATCTGTGAAAGAGATGAATTTGAAACAAAGGTAAAGCAAATCGGAATGAGATGATTTTTGGTAGAAGTTTAACGCAAACTTATACCGGGTATAAAAAAAGGTTCCTTGATGGAGTTTGATAATCTCCTAAGGAACCTTTTTTGTTTTATTTCAGTTCAAACACCTTTTTGAGTTTCAGCTGATCGGAAGCATTTCCGACGAGCGCCTCAAACTTGCCTGCTTCTGCCTTCCAGGATGCAGCTGTTTCATCATAGAAGCTGAGTGCCTGCTTATTGATGGTGATGTTTACATCCTTGCTCTCTCCTGGCTGCAGGTAAACCTTCTGGAATCCCTTCAGCTCCTTGTAAGGGCGATCAACCGAAGCCTTTACATCATGGATATAGAGCTGGATGGTTTCTGCACCGGCACGTTTGCCTGTGTTCTTTACATTCACGGTAAAGGTGATAGAGTCATTCTGATTCATCAGATTCTTTTCACTGCGGAGATTAGAGATGGCAAACTGGGTGTAGCTCAATCCATGTCCAAAGGCGAATGCTGGCTTGATGTTTTTCTTATCATTCCAGCGGTAGCCTACGTAGATGCCTTCCTTATACTCCTCATCAATGATGTTGCCCTCAGTCTTGGTTCCACCTTCCTTGCGCCAGGTGCCCGGATAGGTGTTTAATGCGTGAGCACCCACTTCCTGCAATGAGTTTACCCATGTGAATGGTAATTTGCCGCTAGGATTCTTGTCGCCGGTGAGGATAGAAGCCAGAGCTTCACCGCTTTCGCTACCGATATACCATCCCTGAATGATGCCAGCCACTTTTTCTTTCCAAGGCATAGCCACAGCATTACCTGAGATATTCACATAGATGAAGTTCTTGTTGGCTTTAGCCAAAGCCTCGATGAGCTTGTCTTGAGCGTATGGCAATTCAAGCTGTTTGCGGTCGTGACCTTCGCAATCCTGATAATCACTCTTGTTCAATCCCCCAAACATCACCACGTAATCAGCATGCTTGGCTTTTTCTACGGCTTCGGCTATCAGTTCAGCCTCGCTGCGTTTGTCCTCCAGATTCTGTCCGGTAGTTACGCCATTGTAATTTCCGCTAACATCGCCTACATAACCTCGGGCAAACTCCACTTCCACATTATCTTTTTCCAGTCGAGATTTTAATCCGTCGAGCGGCGAAATCTCCCGCTGTACCTTGAGAGAAGAGCTGCCTCCACCCACGGTCATCATCTTCACTGCATTTTCTCCTACTACCAAAACACGTTGTGCTTTCTGGGTATTGATAGGAAGCACATGGTTCTTGTTCTGGAGGAGTACGATGCCTTCTTCGGCAATCTGTCTGGCTGCTGCATAGTGGCTGTCAGAACAGAGGAAACCATGAGGACGGTTCGGATTCATGGTGGTGCGATAGAAGAGGCGCAATACGCGGCGCACCTTTTCATCCAATTCCTTGGTGGTGTATTTACCTTCCTGGATACCTTTTATATATGGTACGGCAAGGTAGTAATTATCGTAGGCATTGCTGGCACCCATGGTCAATCCATTCGTCCATGAACCAAACTCCATATCGAGTCCGTTCTTCACGGCTTGGTCGGTATCGTGTGCGCCTCCCCAGTCGCTTACCACTACACCGTCATATTTCCAGTCGCCCTTCAGAATCTTGTTCAGAGACCACTGGTTGTGGCAGTTGTGTTCGTTTTTGTAGAGATTATAAGCGCCCATAATTCCCCAAGTCTTACCCTTCTCTACTGCAGCCTTGAAGGCTGGAAGATAGATTTCATGGAGGGCACGGTCGCTCACGATGACGTTTACCTGATGACGGTATTCCTCGTCGTTGTTGAGACAGTAATGTTTTACGCAAGCAGATACACCTTTAGATTGTAATCCTTGGATATACGGAACAACCATGATGCTTGCCAGGTAAGGATCTTCACCCATATATTCGAAGTTACGGCCGTTCAATGGGGTGCGATAAATATTCACGCCAGGTCCTAAAATCATGTCTTTTCCTCGATACAGTGCCTCTTCGCCTAATGCTTCTCCATAGATTCTGCTCATCTGTGGGTTCCAGGATGCTGCCAGGCAGGTGAGGGCAGGAAAGGCTACGCAGGAGTCATTGGTCTGGCCAGCCTGCTCCCATTCGTCCCACAATACATCAGGGCGAACACCATGAGGACCGTCATCTGTCCAGAAGTCAGGAAATCCCAAACGGGGAACTCCTGCAGAAGAAAACTTACTCTGTGCATGAATGATGCGAATCTTCTCTTGAAGTGTCATTCGGGCAATGGCATCGTCGATGCGTTGTTCTACAGGTTTGGTGTTGTCGAGATAGACGGGCAACTGACCAGTTTGTTGTGCGCTGGAGGTGGCTATAGCCGCCATCGACAGAGCGCAGGATAGAATGAAGTGTTTCATGTTTCTTGTGAATATTATTTCTTATGAATATTAAATTGTTAGTTATGAAAATGCGTATCTGTCATTTTCGGTTGCAAAGTTACTAAATAATAAGGTATAAACCGAGTGCTTGTAAAGGAAAAGTGGAAAAATGTCATCTGTGATTTTTATAAGTGCTTGATAAAAAGTGAGGTATGAAAAATAGAAATGTGGCTAAAAGTGGAAATAAATGAAAATGATGAAAGCGTTGTAGAAATAATTGATGGGTAAGAAGGGTGTATAATACAATTATTATTTCATCCACTTTCAATGGTATGGAAGATTATGAAAACCTGCTGTTAATGAGGTCGTTATTGCGTTCTTGGGTCGTTTTTGTTCCACTATTCTATTAATGAGGTTAGGAAAACTCGAAAAAAACTATTAAATTTGCAATCGCAAAAAAGCCAAGTGCATTCTACAACTAGCACGAAGCCAACCTTCGTATCAACAACGGAGAAATACTTCGCAACTAACATATATTAATAATGAATAAAATCATTTCTAAACTAACTTTCAAAATATGAAAACAAAAAGTTTATTGCTGGCTTCCGCATTATTAATGTCGGCGTCAGCGTTTGCACAGAAGAACATCTTTAAAGGTGTTGTGTTGGATGACCAAGGTGAACCTGTTATCGGTGCCACCATCCAGGTGAAAGGCAACAAGGGAACAGGTACAATTACCGATCTGGATGGTAACTTCTCCATTGAGGCAGATGCCAGCCAACCTCTGGTAATTACTTATGTGGGTTATCAGAATGTAGAGGTGAAGCCATCTGCCAATATGCGCATTACCCTGAAACAAGATGATAAAACTCTCGACGAAGTGGTGGTAGTAGGTTATGGTACGCAGAAAAAGAGCGTAGTTACCGCTTCTATTGCCAAGATTGGAGCTGATGAACTGGGAAAAACTCAGCCTGTGCGTGTGGATGCTGCTCTCAAGGGATTGGTATCTGGTGTACAGGTTACGACAGCTGGTGGTCAGCCTGGTGCTGCCAGCAAGATTCGCATACGTGGTACGGGTACCGTGAATAGTGCCGACCCTCTCTACATTGTAGATGGAATGCCTATTGAGGGTGGTATCGACTATTTGAATCCTAGTGATATTCAGAGTATCGAAATCCTGAAAGATGCTGCTTCGGGTGCTGTGTATGGTGCGCGTGCTGCCAATGGTGTAGTTCTTGTTACCACCAAGACTGGTAGTATCGGCAAGACTGTGGTTAAGTATGATTTCTCCATAGGATGGCAGAATCCTTGGCGTAAGCGCAAACTGCTCAATGCCGAGCAATATACTACCCTGATGAAGGAAGCTGCTGCATACGCTGGTGAAAAAGATATTGATAATATCCTGAAGAATATGGGTTCCAGCGATACCAATTGGCAGGATGTGCTCTACAATGATAATGCTCCTGTACAGAATCATCAGTTGAGCATCAGCGGTGCATCAGAGAAGTTTAATTACTATCTCTCTCTGGGTTACTATAAGAGTGAAGGTGTGATAGGTGGCGATTATGGACGTGCCAACTACGAGCGTATGACAATAAGAAGTAACAATACCTATGTTGTCTTCGACCAGAGCAAGGTGCGTAACTGGCTCAAGACGGGTAAGGTGGGTGTTAATCTGGCTTATTCCCGCATCAACAATACCAATATGGAAATCAACAATCTTACCGGTGGTTCTGCCCTTGGTAATGCCATGTTCCTTTCTCCATTGATGGGTGTCTATGCTGAAGATGAGGATGCTCTCAATTCGCAGTATGCTGGAGAAATTGCGAAATATGGTCCTTTGGTAAAAGACAAGAAAACGGGCCGGTTGCTTAATGTGCCGACCAAGGACTTCAATGAACTTTCCAATCCTTTGGCATGGCTCTCTCTGCCTGGAGAAAAGTATAATTCTGATAAGTTCGTTGCTAACTTCTGGGCAGAGCTGGGCATTTGGGATAACCTGAAGTTTAAGACTTCTTATGGCGTTGATCTCAGTTTCTGGGGGGCTGACGGATGGACTCTTCCATACTATATGAATGCTGCTCAGCATAATGACAAGTCATCTGTCTGGAGTTCCATGAATCGTGGCAACCGTTGGCAGGTAGAGAATATCCTGACCTATGATAAGCAGTTGGGAGAGCATAATTTCTCGGCTGTAGTAGGACAATCTGCTATCAAATATTCCGGACGTAATATTAGTGGCTCTGCTCAGGATATGATTGCTCTGGATCCTGGCAAGGCAAACCTTGATTTCACCACCGGTTTGGCTACTGATGGCAAGCGGGATGTATCGGGTGGATTGTTCAGCCCTCATACCTTGGCTTCTTATTTCGGTCGATTCTCTTATAACTATGCCGAGCGTTATATGGCTCAGTTTACCATTCGCCGTGATGGTTCTTCCAATTTCGGCCCGAACAACAAGTGGGGTACCTTCCCTTCTGTATCATTGGGTTGGAATGTGACGAATGAAAAGTTCATGGAAAAACGTCCTGAGTGGTTTAGCAAGATGAAGCTCCGCCTGAGTTGGGGTAAGAATGGTAACGAGGCTATCGGTGCTTTCCGATATACAGCCAATGTGGCTATGGGCAACAACTATACCTTTGGTGGTGCTGGCAACCAGATAATCATGGGTGGTAGTAAGCCATCGGGAACTCCTAATGCCGACTTGAAGTGGGAGGAGAGCGAGCAGTATGATGCTGGATTGGATTTCAGCTTCTTCAATAATGCCTTGACTTTCACGGTAGATTGGTTTAAGAAGAAAACCAATGGTATGCTGAAAACCATGAGTGTGCCTTCTTACTTGGGCGAATCAAAGCCTTGGGGTAATGTGGGCGATATGGAGAATAGCGGTATCGAGTTTGAACTGGGATACAAGTTCCGTAAGGGTGATTGGGCTTTCAACATCAACGCCAATGCCAGTTATCTGAAGAACAAGTTGATCAATCTGGGCAATGATACCGGTTATGAAACATCTGACAATGTTCACCAGATTGGTAATGTGAGCCGTGCAGAAAACGGTCAGCCATATCCTTTCTTCTATGGTTACAAGACGGCAGGTATCTTCCAGAATCAGAATCAGGTAGATGCTTATGTGAATGATAAGGGAGAGAAATTGCAGCCAAATGCGCAGCCGGGTGATGTAATCTTTGTAGATTATAATGGGGATGGCAGGATTGATGATGCTGATAAGACCAATATCGGTAAGGGTGATCCTGATTGGACTTTCGGTTTCAATCTGGGTGCCAGCTGGAAGATGCTCGACTTCTCTATGTTGTGGGCTGGTTCCTTCGGCAACAAGATCTTCGATGCCACTCGCCGTGTGGATCTCCGTTACGTCAATCTTCCTGAAGAGTTTATGGATCGTTGGCACGGTGAGGGTACATCCAATACCATGCCGCGTTTCGCCTGGTCAACAGCCAATGATAATAATAAGGTGTCTGACCTCTACATCAAGAATGGTTCCTATGTTCGCCTGAAGAACATCCAGCTAGGTGTTACCCTGCCGAAGAAATGGACGGAGACGGTATTCATCTCTAATCTACGTTTCTATGTAGCAGCCGAAAACCTGCTCACTCTTACAGGTTACAAGGGTATGGAACCGGAGATTTACAATGGTACACAGTCGGGTATCGACCGTGGATTCTATCCACAGAATCGAACCATCACCGTGGGTGCCAATGTGACATTCTAAATAAATATGTATCATTCAGAATTAAGTAGAACACTTTAAAAAGAAACAATGATGAAAGCAAAAAATATATTATTATATAGTGCAATGGCAGGTATGGCATTGTCGTTGTCTTCTTGCGGCGATGATTTCCTAAGCGTAGAGCCAGCAAGCAGCTTGCCTATCGATGGTTATTACAATACCAAGGCGCATGTGGATGAGGCGGTTACCGCAGCATACGCTCCTATGGCCTGGTATGATTACTTTGATGGCTGGTGTCCTCTCTTCCTGGTATCTGATGCGCAGGGCGATGATATCTATGTGGGTGGTGGCAATACTACCGACCAGGCAGAAATTCATTTAGCATCGCAGTATAAGAGTACCAGTCTGATGAACTTCAAGGGTGGATGGACAACCAGCTATTCGGGTATCAACCGTTCCAACTGGGTAATCAAGGATGCCGAAGAAGCAACAGAGCTTTCTGATGCCGAGAAGGCTGCTTATATTGCAGAGGCAAAGACCTTGAAGGCTTTTTATTACCTGCAGCTTTGGAAGTTCTGGGGCAATGTGCCTTATTACGAGAAGAATCTGGAGTTCCCTTATATTGCCGAGCAGCTTTCCGCCAGCGAGGTATATAATAAGGTAATAGCCATGTTGGAAGAGGTTATCAAGAGCAATGCCCTGCCAATGAAGGAAACTGCCGCCCGCAGCGGACATGCTACTCAGGCTTTTGCCGAGATGCTTTTTGCCGATTACGTGATGTATCAGAAGGATGAGAGCCGCTATCAGCAGGCACTCGGTTATATGGAGGATATCATCAATAGCAGGAAGTATAGTCTGATGAGCGATTATGCCGGCATCTGGGAACAGAGTGGTGAGTGGTGTGATGAGTCAATCTACGAAATCAACTATTGTGCCAAGGGTAGTAAACGTGGTTGGGGAAATGCCAATGCGCCTGGTGGTACCGTAGTGCCAGCCCTGATTGGTATCGATGGCTTGAGCTATAAGGCTTCTGCTGCCCATCTGGCAGAAAATCCTTCCTACGCTCCTAAGCAGGAACTGAATGGTGGATGGGGCTTCTGCGATGTATCCAAGGAGGTGTATGATCTTTATGAGAAAGATGACATTCGCCGTACTGGTGGAATTGTTAACATGGCTGATTATGCTGCCGATTACAAGGCTCGTACGGGTGATGAGGTAACTTACAATGGCCGTTATCAGAACACGGGTATCTTCCTCTTGAAGTATTTGGGCCGCCCTGGTGGTAATGATGGGGTAGTGGCTGATGCCGACTTGGGTTGGGATAACAACCAGCGTATCTATCGTTATTCTGAAACTCTGCTCAATGCCGCTGAGTTGATTCTCCGTACAGGCGGTGATGCAGCCAAGGCACAGGGATATTATAATGAGGTTCGCAATCGAGCCCATGCTTCTGCCCGTACCGTTTCACTTGATAATCTCTTGGAGGAACGCCGTATGGAATTTGTTGGCGAGGGCAAGCGTTACTACGACTTGATTCGCTTTGGCAAGGCTGCCGAGGTATTGAAGCCTGGTGGAGGAAAGGTACTCAACAAGGCAAAGACTGCATACGATGTGCTTGGTGTACCTGAGCGTATCCAGTGGACGGAAAGCAAGAAATACTTGCCAATCCCTCAGGATGAAATAGAGGCTGCTAAGGGTACTTTAAAGCAGAATGAGTATTAATAGTCTGTTCTCCTAATAATAAGTTATGTTCGGCACTGTTGAACCTATGTTCAGCAGTGCTGAACTTATGTTTAGCAGTGCTGAACTTATATTCAACACTGCTGAACATAGATTTCTTCGTAGTTTAAAAACTTTTATTCCTAGGAATAAGTGATAATATAAAAAAGAGTGTGAGTTTTCTCGGATAGAAGACTCACACTCTTTTTTATGTCATTACTCTGCATTCATATATTACTCTGCTTTCAGTCCCATAGACTTGATATATCCAGCTTGAGGCACACAATTCTGGAACTTGGCATTCTCAACAAACTCCATCAGCAGCTTTTTGCCTTGTTCCTGGTTTGGACGGTTCTTGCGAATCTCAGCGAAGCTACTGCGATCGGCTTCAGCAAACTTTACGATGATGCTATCCCATTCAGCAGGCTTTCTGATGCCCATCATGCAGGAACTGTCTATCTTCTTGTAGGGCCAGAAGGTATAGCCTATGTTGGCATTGTGCATTGTCTTGCAGAAGTCGGCTTGCCATTGGTCGGTATTGTGACCGATTTCACCCATATACATCGGCAACTGGGTCTTGTCGCGGAAGTCGATAATCTTCTGGATGGCTGCCTGGGTGGGTTCTCCACCATATCGGTGACAGGTGTACATCAACTTATCATCGAATTTCCAGTCGTTGAAAGGTTCGAAATTGCCATTCCATTGAGAACCTCCGAGTAGGATGATATGGTTGTTATCCACCTCTCTGATAGCCCTGGTAGCCCGCTTGTAGATACCTTCGAGCTTGGCATTCATCTCTGCCTGAAGCTCTTTGCTGAACATAGTGGCTATTGGCTCGTTCATCAGTTCATATCCCAGTATCACGGGCTCATCCTTGTATTGCTGGGCTATAGTCTTCCAGATGTCGCAGAAGAGCTGTTGGC
>ULTW01023392.1_pt1 | contig 13170 bp, 9 predicted proteins | sample 1957961 | NCBI WGS metagenome assembly ULTW01 (sample SAMEA4835744, study PRJEB28245) | human gut metagenome | biome: gut microbiome; material: fecal sample | place: Denmark | collected 2008 | reverse complement strand
TAACCATACGTCCAAAGCCAAACTTGTCGGCTGCGATACCACCGATGATAGGAAGGAAATAAACCATCATCAGGAATGTAGAGTAAATAGTACTTGCCAATCCGGTTTCAAAACCGAAGTTGGCCTGCAAATAAAGCAAGAACACAGCAAGCATGGTGTAATAGCCGAAACGCTCACCCGTGTTTGCCAAAGCTAAGGCCCACAGACCTTTTGGTTGATTCTCAAACATAATTTTTTGTTTTGTTGTTATTTTATTATTTAGTTATTCTTTTCTCGCAATTTGTGTGCAAAGATACATAAATTATTCCATATTTCAAACTTATTGCACAAAAAACCGCACATCGCATAGCACTTTTCCACTGAAAATCGGCTAAAATTCTAAAATACAGACAAATCAGATAAAAAAAATCCGTTTATATTACAACGTAATTGCATTTTTTTTCGTACCTTTGCACCCCGAAACCATGAGGAGGTTTCGGGATACACAAAAATACTTCAAAAAATTCTAAATAGAAAGGTAAAAGGATATTTATGAGACAACTTAAGATTAGTAAGAGTATAACCAACCGTTCCAGTGAAGCACTCGACAAGTACTTGGTGGAGATTGGTAGAGAGCCTATGGTCTCTATCGATGAAGAAATCGAACTTGCCCAGAAGATTCGCAAAGGCGGTCGTGAGGGAGAACGTGCCAAAGAGAAATTGGTAAAAGCAAACCTTCGTTTCGTTGTATCTGTTGCTAAGCAATATCAGCACCAAGGTCTTTCTCTTACCGACCTCATCGACGAGGGTAACATCGGTTTGGTAAAGGCTGCTGAAAAGTTTGACGAGACCCGCGGCTTTAAGTTTATCTCATACGCCGTATGGTGGATTCGTCAGAGCATCCTGCAGGCTATTGCTGAGCAGAGCCGTATCGTTCGTCTGCCTTTGAACCAGGTAGGTGCATTGAGTAAGATCAGTGCAGAAATCAGCAAGTTTGAGCAGGAGAACCAGCGCAAACCTTCTGTTGCTGAGCTCGCTCAAATTACAAAGATGGAAGAAAGCAAGATTGACCAGACTATCAAGGCAGATAATCACCACATGAGTATCGATGCTCCATTCGGTAGCGATGATGACGACAATGCGATGGTCGACGTGATGGCTTCGGGTGATGACAGCCGTACCGACAAGGGTGTTGACTTCGAGTCTATGGCGAGCGAGCTTGACCGCGTTCTCAACTCTGTATTGAAAGATCGTGAGCGCAAGATTCTGTGCTACTGCTATGGTATCGGTTGCCACGAGAAGGGTTTGGAGGAAATCGGTAGCGAGTTCAACCTTACCCGTGAGCGTGTTCGCCAGATTCGCGAAAAGAGTATCATCAAGCTCCGTGATAGCGGTAAGATTAAAATCTTGATGAAGTACTTGGGATAAAGTAAGTGAAGAACGAATAGTGAAGAGTGAAGAATTCTTTTGCTTTTCTTCACTAGGGTTTTAAGACGAGAGAAAAATAGATAAAACCAAGTTGCTCATAGCAACGAAAGTAAAAAGGGGCAATCAGTTGGTTCATCCCAATCTGATTGCCCTTTCTCTATTAACTATAAACTGTTAACTATTAACTATTAACAAAGTTTCCAAACTTATCAATAAAGCCACTGATACCTTCACGGGATGCTTCGAAGTAAGGATACTCATCTCTGAGGCAAATCTCATCATAAAGGAAATCTACCACGATGGTGTCCTTGCCGTCAGGCATTACCAGTCCCATCTTGCCATTCTTCTCAGCTATTACCGGCATGATGCTCAAGTCATCATTATAAATGTAGCAGGTGCGCAAGAAATCATAAGTTGGCGAGAGTAAGATGTTGCCTTGATGATCTTTCATACCGAACTTTCCATCCTGCTCAAATACTTCATGATATTGAATGTATTTCGCCTTGATGCGCTGGTAATAGAAAACCATCTTGCGCTTATCGTTGACAAAATCCAGCATATACTGGAAGGTATCACAATAGTTGGCTACCGAACGGACCAGAATCATCTTCAAGTCAAGACCATCCAATGCTTTTCTGTTCAGATCAATATACTTGGCTATCGCCTTCTCCTTCTCTGGTACAGAGAGGCTGGCTAGCCTTTCCTCAAATTTCAACATAGCTTGCTTGGTACCCGACATACCCTTGATATACCGGTGTATCTGTCTGCCCATCTCTGAACATACAAACTTGTCAATCTCCTGCTGCTCTATCGGGTCAGCATAGTCCTTAATCAATGATTCAGGTGTCGCATTCATGGTTATTTCCTTTCTTTTAAAAATTACACTTTCAAAGATTTAGAAGAACAAAGAGCAAACGAATTCATCATTCTTCGTTTTTCACTCTTCACTTAATTTGCTCTTTGTTCTTCGCTCTTCACTTATTTCACATTAGGCTTCTGCAATCCATATCCCTTTCTCTTATCTTCAAACAAGAGGAGGAAAGAGATGATAATAGCAATCACACCGAAGGCTGCAAAGATGGTCATCGTTTGGGTATAGTCGATAACACCATCAGCACCCGTGTTAGCCTGGTTCACCTTACCAATCCATACCGGAATGAGAGCCAGTCCGATGTTCTGGATATAGAAGATAAGGGCATATGCAGTTCCTAAGAGTTTCATTGGGATAATCTTTGGCACAGATGGCCACATGGCTGATGGTACCAGTCCAAATGCGATGCCCAGGATGAGCATCAGCACGATGGCAAGCACCCATGAGTTGATTGGCAGAGCAAACATGACGTGCACAAAGGTCAGGAGGCAACTGCCGATAATCATCAGCGTAGCACCCTTGCCATACTTATCGTATATACTACCGAAGAGCGGTGTGAGGAAGATGGTACCAAATGGCAACATCGCAGGAATCAGACCTGCCAAATTAGCATCCACACCATACTTGAAAATCATCAGTTTGGTGGCAAACTTCAGGAATGGGAATACACCGGCATAGAACATCAGGCAAAGGAATGCCACATACCAGAAACCTGTTGTCTTGAACAAACCGCCCAAGTCTGAAAACTTGAAACCTTCTTCCGGTTCTGTAGCTACAGCTGCCGCAGAAGCATCCTCCTTCTTGTCCATCACACAATATACAAGAAAAACAAGTACACCAGCACAAAGCAAAGCTGCACCCAAAGCAACAGAAGCAGATACTCCACCCATTGCCTTGGCAAAAGGAAGAGAAGCACTCAGGGCTGCAGCAGTTCCCAAACGAGCCGTAGCAACCTGTACACCCATTGCCAGAGCTAACTCATGACCCGTAAACCACTTCACGATAACCTTGCTCACTGTGATACCGCATATCTCGCATCCTACACCATAGATGGCAAAGCCAAGAGCAGCTATCACTACCTGTGTACTATAAGTACCGAAGAATGGCACAGCAACCATTCCGTCAAACTCATGACCTAAAGCATACCACTTCAACAAGGCTCCACCAAACATCAGGACGGTAGAGAGGATACCAGTGAAACGGATGCCAAACTTATCGAGGATAAGACCACCGAAGAAGAGGAGCAGGAGGAATACATTGAAGTATCCGTAAGCTCCAGAGAAGAAGCCGTATTCATCCGAATTCCATCCGAGTCCGAGACCATTCTCTGCTCCCTTGGCTGCTGTCAAGAGAGGCTCCAGTGGAGACATCACATCTGTAAAAAAGTAACCGAACATCATCGTGACACTCACGATGAGGAGGGCGGTCCAGCGAGCTGACTTAGAGTCGCTCAATTTCATCTGCATTTTTTCTGTTGTACTCATTTTCTTTAAAACATAAATGATAAACCCGTTATCATTATTAATTATCAATTATTAATTATCATCTATTTCCGTTTCACGTTCTTCGTTCTGGTGATATCAAAGAGATAAGAGAGTTTCAGAACAATCTGTCCGTAGTTACTCTTTCCGAAATAATCACGCTTTGAAGCACCGTAGATATTTCCCAAACCATAGTAGTATCGGGCTTCGGCAAGGAAATGCCCCACCTTCGGAATACTGTATTCAGCACCCAGACCCAGGGCGATACCATAATCGAGCTTGTTCTTGACTGCCATCGTATCCTGAGCCACCACCGGACTTACACGGTTATTGTCGGTTGCCGGCATGTGCTCTACCGAGAAATTGGTCTTCTGCGAATCACTCAGATAAAGTCCAAATTGCGGACCAGCATTCACGAAGATATTCAGTCCTCTTGTCTCCCTACCCCATGCCAGATGCGCAAAGATTGGCACCTGAATATAGTTGATGGTACGCTTGTAAGCCATCGCCTCTTTGGTTTCGGTGATAATCACCGGATTATTCTCCATATCCAGGATATCCTCTTCCCATCCTGCCTGCGAATAGTTTACCTCGGCATAGATAGAACAGATGGTCTTGAAATATTTCTCGCAGGTATATCTCATCGAGAAACCGCCCGTCAGTCCGCCGTGCTGCTTCTGCTGTACCTCGGGTGTGAATCCTACGCTACTCATCATATAGCCCCCATTAAAACCAATGGCGAAATCACTACGATGTTCTCCTATCTGTGCCGAAACTGGAATTCCGAAGATGAGCATCAGAATCAGCAGCCCAATATTTCTATTCATTATCAACTATAAATTGTAAACTATAAATTGTAAACTATAAACTAGTACTTCACCGCCTCTATCTGATGATTAAAGGTATAGTGAATCAACTGGAAACTCTTGTTCTTGTATCCTCCTCTACTGGTCTTCTCGAAACGGAGTGGAGTCTGCACAGGCTGGTAAGTCATCTGCTGGCGCTCACCTGTAAAGTTCTTGCCATATCTCTTGACACCCTGAATCAGATACATTCCGTGATCGAAACCGGTGATGGCAAATCTTGGCTGTGCCACCATCATAGGCTGATGGAACCAGCGCTCATAACGGCTCTCAAGCGCCTTGGTCTGTGCTGAGTTCGGGTTATAATAGAAGGTGGAAGGGATATAAGTATCATACTTATAGAATCTTTCCAGATTATACTTGGCATACATCAGCCATTCGGTATAGCCGAAGAGAGAGATGGCAGCACCCGGATACTTCGCATCAAATTCGTCGAGCTTGTTCAACACCTGAGTTAACTGTGGCGAACGTCCCGTATTCAGGATTATCACATTCTGCTTGGAAGGCATGAAAGCCTTGGCAAACTGCTCGATACTTGAATTCACATTGGTGATGCTATAATTGATTTTCCTGCGTTCCAGTTCCTTGCGCAGACCGAACGTAAAGTTGCCCTTTCTCGAAGTAGAATCATTGCAGTCTACAAAGATAGGATGCACATTGGTAAAACGGCTCAGGAATGCCTTGATGGTCGCATCATTCAGCGCATCATCGCTCTGATAAACCTGGAAAATCTCTTTGTTTCTTTCTACATCATCTCCGCTGATAGAGAACGGAATCACCATTTTGATGCCGTAGGTCTTGCAGAAGTTGGTCAGCGGAGCCACCTGCTTGGTATAAAGTGGACCAAAGATGATGTCGCATTGGTTAGCGCCCTCCTGCAAGAGTGTATTCCGGATATCGGCATCAATAGGAACGTTCCAGGCACGCACATCTATATCGGTGCCCTGCTGCTTCAGGGTTTCGCAAGCCAGCAGCAATCCGCGGTAATACTCCACCATTCGCTTGCCGTCGCCATCAACATTATGCAAAGGTAACATCACGCCTACCTTTACCGCATTTCTGGCAACAGCAGCCTTTGAGGTTGCCGGAGCTGTAGCAGTTTTCTGAACCGTTGCCCCATTCCCCGACTTCTGACCGTTGACCTGATTAGGATTCTTCTGGTCTTTGGTGTATGGAATAAAGAGCGTAGCTCCCTTCTGCAGCATGTATCCCTCACGCTTCATCTCCGGATTGGCATCCATCAGTTCTGGAAGGCTCAATCCGTATTTGTTGGCGATACCAAAGATGGTATCTTTCTTTTTAACCGTGTAAATGTCGCGCCATTTTACAGTCTGCGCGCCAATGCTGACACTGAGCAGAAGCCCAACGAGCAGCAGGAAATATCTCATTTTTTGTCTCATATCTCAAGATTTTTTTAACGATATCTTCAAATATTTCATGTTTTCATCTGCAAAAATACAAAAAATCTTGCATCTGACGCAATATCTCTCATCTTTTTATTATCTTTGCACAAATTATTTTAGAAATGAGACGAAAAATAGCATTACTTTGCATCATGTTGCCACTTTTGACGTGTCAATTACACGCTCAGGAAGTCAACGACGACGAGGAGGACAACACAGAAGAGACGACCAAGGTCAGTTCTCTTCTCATGCCGAATGCCTTCTCTCCAAATGGCGATGGCATCAACGACATCTACAAGCCCAAGGATGGTTACCGGAACATTGAGGAGTTCCACGCCTATATATATAATAGGTGGGGACAGAAACTCTATGAATGGACCGACCCTGCCACGGGATGGGATGGCACCTACCGCGGAAAACCGGTCAAGGAGGGTGTCTACTTCTGTCTCGTCAAGGCGAAGGGGGCAGATGGCGTGGTGTATAACATCAAACGTGATGTCAACCTGCTCAGAGGTTATACCGAAGAACAGAATAGTAACTATTAGGCAAACAGCAATTAGCAGAATTGGAATATGAATTCAGAAGAAAAGATAAATGTATGGGGCGCACGGGTCCACAACCTCAAGAACATAGATGTGGAGATTCCGCGTGATTCCCTCACCGTGATTACCGGACTCTCGGGTTCGGGCAAGAGTTCACTGGCATTCGACACCATCTTTGCCGAAGGTCAGCGCAGATATATCGAAACATTCTCTGCCTATGCCCGCAACTTCCTGGGTAATATGGAACGCCCGGATGTTGACAAGATTACGGGATTGAGTCCGGTCATCAGCATAGAACAGAAAACCACCAACAAGAATCCCCGCTCTACCGTGGGCACTACCACCGAGATTTACGATTATCTCCGTCTGCTCTATGCCCGCGCCGGTACTGCATACAGCTATCAGAGTGGCGAGGAGATGATGAAATATACCGAGGAACAGGTCATCGACATGATTCTCAGCGATTATAAGGGCAAGGCTATCTTCCTGCTCGCTCCCCTCGTACGCCAGCGCAAGGGTCATTACCGCGAACTCTTCGAAAGCATGCGCAGAAAGGGGTATCTCTACGTGCGACTCGACGGCAACATCCTCGAAATCGTTCCCAATATGAAAACCGACCGCTACAAGAACCACAATATAGAAGCTGTGGTCGATAAACTGGTGGTGAAGGAAGAGGATGAGGAACGCATCCGCAAGAGTGTGGCGACGGCTATGAAACAGGGCGACGGCATGGTAATGGTTCTTGAGAAAGGTGCCAAGGAGGCCAAGACATACTCCAAGCGTCTCATGGACCCTGTAACGGGTATCGCCTACCAGGATCCTGCTCCTAACATGTTCTCCTTCAACTCTCCCGAAGGTGCCTGTCCGCATTGCAAGGGTCTGGGAAAGGTGAACCAGATTGATATCAAGAAGGTAATTCCCGATGATAAACTCAGCATCCATGAGGGCGGCATCGCTCCACTTGGCAAATACAAAAACCAGATGATTTTCTGGCAGATAGAATCATTGCTCAGCAAGTATGACCTCAACCTGAAGACACCTATCTGTGAGATTCCGGGCGATGCCATGCAGGAAATTCTCTATGGTTCGCTCGAAAACGTGAAGATAGAAAAGGAAAAGGTGCATACCTCTACCGACTACTTCTGCGCATACGATGGCATCATCGACTACCTGCAGAAAGTGATGGAGGATGACGAAAGTGCGGCAGGCAAGAAATGGGCCGACCAGTTTATCTCTACCATCGAATGTCCTGAATGTCACGGCTTGCGACTCAAAAAGGAATCGCTCTCTTTCAAGATCTGGGATAAGAATATATCCGAAGTAGCCAGTCTTGACATCGATGAACTGCGCGATTGGCTCGAAGAAGTGGAACAGCATCTGCCTTCGATGAAAGCGAAGGTGGCTCACGAAATCATCAAGGAGTTGCGCTCACGCGTCACCTTCCTCCTCGATGTGGGACTCAATTATCTCTCGCTTAACCGCCAGTCGGCTTCTCTCTCGGGTGGCGAGAGCCAGCGCATCCGTCTGGCTACTCAGATTGGTAGCCAGCTGGTCAACGTGCTCTATATCCTCGATGAGCCGAGCATCGGTCTGCACCAGCGCGACAACGAACGTCTGCTCAACAGTCTGAAGGAACTTCGCGACCTGGGCAATACCGTTATTGTGGTGGAGCACGATGAAGATATGATGCGGGCTGCCGACTGGATAGTAGATATCGGTCCGAAGGCGGGACGCAAGGGAGGTGAAGTTGTCTTCCAGGGCACTCCCCAGGAGATGCTTAAGACCGCTACCATCACCGCCCAGTATCTCAACGGCAAGATGGCTATTGAGGTGCCTGCCCTCCGCAGAGAAGGCAACGGCAAGCATATCACCATTCACGGAGCTACGGGTAACAACCTCAAGGGGGTGGATGTTGATTTTCCACTCGGCAAACTCATTGTCGTAACGGGTGTCAGCGGCTCAGGCAAATCTACTCTCATCAACGAGACTCTCCAGCCTATTCTCTCTCAGCATTTCTACCGTTCGCTCAAGAAACCGATGCCATACGAGAGCATCGAAGGTATCGAGAATATCGACAAGGTAGTGAATGTAGACCAGAGTCCTATTGGCAGGACGCCTCGCAGCAATCCAGCAACCTACACAGGCGTGTTCAGCGATATCCGCTCACTCTTCGTAGGACTTCCCGAGGCAAAGATCCGCGGTTACAAGCCGGGCAGATTCTCCTTTAACGTGAAAGGTGGAAGATGCGAGGAATGTAAGGGTAACGGATATAAGACCATCGAAATGAACTTCCTGCCAGATGTCTACGTACCGTGTGAGGTATGCCACGGCAAACGCTACAACCGCGAGACGCTGGAGGTAAGATACAAGGGAAAGAGCATCGCCGATGTTCTCGACATGACCATCAACCAGGCGGTAGATTTCTTCGAGAATGTTCCTCAGATTCTGCAGAAGATCAAGGCATTGCAGAATGTAGGTCTCGGATACATCAGGTTAGGACAGAGTTCCACTACCCTCTCTGGTGGTGAAAGTCAGCGTGTAAAACTGGCTACCGAACTCTCGAAGCGTGATACGGGCAAGACGCTCTATATTCTCGATGAACCGACAACCGGTCTGCATTTCGAAGACATCCGCATCCTGATGGATGTACTCCAGAAACTGGTAGATCGTGGCAATACGGTCATCATCATCGAGCACAATCTCGATGTCATCAAACTCGCCGACTGGCTCATCGACATGGGTCCGGAAGGTGGACGAGGCGGCGGTCAGCTCCTCTTTGCAGGTACACCAGAAGAAATGGTGAAGCAGCAGAAGGGATATACCTACAAGTTCCTCGCCCCTTTACTGAAGATATCAGGGAAACCTGAATAAATCAGGATAGGAACGAAGACTGTGGCAGAAGAAAAAATTAAAAAACGCTCTAAAAGTTTGGATTTTACAAATATTAAGTTTATCTTTGCATAAGATATAAAACAAACAGCGTATGAAACAGGTAGAAGAACGATATGAAGCAAGCAAGATGGCATATCGGGATATCAAGAACTCTATTGATACGGCGAAAAGGGAAGGTAGAATAGAAGCTAACATAGAAACTGCTCAACGTTTGCTGGCTATGGGACTTCCAACAGAACAGGTAGCCAAAGCGACCCGGCTACCTTTGGATATGGTTCAAAATCTGAGCTACTGATAAAAGCGAAAACTAACGTTTTTCTTTTATGCTGGATACCATAACAAATAACCCCAACCTACTTACTCAAGCGGGTTGGGGAAATTTGTTTCAGTATTAAATATGACGATAGCATGATACCGATTACACCGCTACGCTTGATACCGATACTGCACTATCGCCAATTAAATTAACGTTGCATATACAAAATGAGCCCGTAAATGAGCGACAGCAAGCCATTCTTTCTAAAATGAAACAAAATCCATCTATAACAAGAGAGAATTTGGCTAATAAGCTAGACGTTTCGATTGCAACATTAAAAAGAGAGCTTACTTCGTTAAGAAAGAAAGGCTACATTTCACGAAGAGGAAGTGATAAAAATGGGCAATGGATAATACTCAAGAATCAGTAAGATATAATAAATATCCCCCAACCTACTTACTCAAGTGGATTGGGGGATTTTGTTTTTATATAGATATCAGTAACAACCATACTTGATATGGGATGGGCATCCAAAAGGACTGCTACCCTTTCATATAGGGAGAATTGGCATTTATTCTATCTAAAGCTAATTCTTTCATTACAAGACATTAAATCTCACAGGCTCCTCGCCTGTACGTAATTTGCAGTCTTCATAAAGCATCTTCTGCATCTTGTCAACCATGGCTTTCTTTGTGGCCTTGGCAGATTTCCAACGTCTAAGCGCCTCTTCTCTTGTTAATTTATTCATATCCAATCCTCCATTATTAAATTATGAGCATCCCAAATGTCCGCTCTTTCTAAATTTCATTCTACCAGATTAAGCATTCAAGAACTACTATCGGGAAGAATACGACTGCAAAGATACGGATTATTTTTGAAACTAAAGCATCTTTAGTCTAATAAAACGCAGATTAATTTTATTTCAGCAACAAGGCTGCAAAGAAACAGATTGACTTTTCCTGATTTCAGTAGACACTTTTTTACTTTATAAACTAGAAGGGTAGACACTATCAATTTCATAAAACTGAAATAGTAGACATTCCTTATTATTTGTTCCTAATTTTATAGACACAAGAAAAAGAATCGTACTATATTTGTAGTTACTACCCTTCCACTTGACTTACCGAACCCAGACTTGCTCTTTTGGTAAAGTGAGGGTGTGTCATAAGTTTATGATTCACCCTCTTCTTGTTATTGGATGAGATAGGATATGTTGTTGGATGAGATAGGATATATTGTTGGAAGAGATAGGATATGTTGTTGAGACAGTTAGTATCTTCGGCCGCACAACAGCTGTTGTGCGCTTGCATAACAGCTGATATGCGCATGCACAACAGCTGTTGTGCATGCGGTGGTCAACTGTTATGCGCCAACTATTATTCAGACTTATGACACACCCTCACTTTTTCGGATTACTGGCATGTACCATCACCAGACTTTTCCTGATGCACAAAAAAGCACGGAATATTAAACTCCGTGCTCTTTGAACACTAAAATAATTCAATGTCTCTCAACATACCACCTCCTCCATCCTCACCAACTTGCCAGCGACAAACTGCATGATGATTTTATGGAGCGTTGTACCCTGGCGCAGCGCCTCGACCCTTGGAGCTGCGGCATATCGATTGATTTGTTCCTCAGCCTCTTGCCATTGGGCTTCTGCCTTAGAAAGTTTGCCATCCTCTGGCTTTGACTCGTAATCTTTCTTCGACAACACCTTCAGCTCCAGGATATAACTATGCTTCGTAGCATAATGAGTAAGATTTGGCAAAAGGAAAAAATCACAATAGCCATGGTTCAACTCTAGCTCCGGTGCGGTATAATAGTAATTGTTCAAATTCAGATATGCCATGAAGAAACCTTGAAGATTACGCTCCGACTCAATGCCGTCACGAACTGACGATACCTTGGAATAGGCAATAGTCATAGTACTGCTTACGAACATTATTGTTTGGAATACCCAATATCATCATATCACCAAAAGTACCCTTTATGGTAAGCATACCATAATAGAACAACAGACTGGTGAATGTTTGAGGATTAGTCAACCTACTGGCAGGAAATGTCTCTTCCAGGGTTGTCACAATCTGCCCCGTCTCAGCTATCGTGCGGATAACACCTTTGCGGTCGCCATCCAACTTATCCAACTGAAGAAGTTTCTTCATCTTGTTGTAGTCTGTCTTCGTGTTTGGATCTATCATCTGCTTTGGAACTTCCCCCCTATCTATATAATTTCGGAGATAATAGATGACCATATCACTATTGAACACTTTACTCTGAGTATGCAGAGCATCCTCTGAGAAACAATAGTTATCATACCAAGGCTTCATCTCGTCTATCATTGCCTCGATGTCACTTGTTGCAGGAATACCCCCCATTTTCTTGTAATAAGCAAACATCTTGCGCACTTCCTCCAAAGAGAAGCCCAACATCTGATTGAACTCTGGCTTGGTGGAGATATGCCAGCCAATATTGAACCCACTCGTCACATCATCCAAGGTCACAGGACTGACACCTGTGATGAAGATACGCTCAAACATGCCCTTGAACTTCTTGAAGACATCACGGTAGAAACCGTCGGCATGGGTGATTGCCCAATATACATTCTCCCCCTGCTCATTGAGCACGGTATTGGTGAAATTGTCATATTCATCGATGATCAGATAGAGAGGAATGCCCTTAGCTGCAGTCTCATCCTGAAGCAAAGCCAGTTTCTCCGTACCAGAATCCGACTTAAAGAACCTCTCCTTAAAATCTGCCAGATAAAACTCTTGGTAAACTCGCATGAAACCGTCCAATTTGACACGTAGATACATATTGAAGTTTTCCTCCAACTTTTCGATACTACCACCTACATACGAGAAATCAAGGTGAAGAATCTGATACTTTCCCTGCAAAGGAGTAGGATGCTTACCTACCCATAAATCACCGAAAAGAGTTTGGAATTTCTCTTTCTTGCTACAGTCATAGTAAGCATGGAGCATACTCAGGAATATGCTCTTACCGAACCGACGTGGACGAATGAAGAAGATGTTGCTTGGTTGGTTTTCCAACAAAGGCAAATACATCGTCTTATCCACATAATATTGATTTTGTTCTATTACCGCCTCAAAGTCATTGATGCCGTAAGGCAAACGTTTCATATTCTGATCCATGATTGCTCCTTTTAATAATTTACCTTTGCAAAAATAAGAAAATTATCTGATTATACCAAAGAATTTACCCGGATTTTCTTGCTTAATTCGAATAAGCCCTGCCGGCTTTCACAAGCTGGCAGGGATAATTATAAGTAAAAGATGTAATTCGCTATTCTGATTTCACTTAGAAAATCATCTTATAGTCCTTACTGCTACCATCTGCCAATTCTATGTGTATGATTTGAATGCCTGTGGCTATGCTCGCCTTTAAACACCTTGAACCATTTCCCTGTACCCTGCTGATGATTCTGCCATTCA
>ULTW01013829.1_pt1 | contig 13270 bp, 7 predicted proteins | sample 1957961 | NCBI WGS metagenome assembly ULTW01 (sample SAMEA4835744, study PRJEB28245) | human gut metagenome | biome: gut microbiome; material: fecal sample | place: Denmark | collected 2008 | reverse complement strand
AATCAGATGACATTTTCGAGGATGCTATCCGCAAGCAGGTGCTGGTGGCTACAGAGGAGGCTGACCTGGTTCTCTTCCTGGTAGACGTGAACACCGGTTTGACCGACTGGGATGAGGACGTGGCCCTAATCTTGCGTCGTGCCAAACTGCCTGTTATCCTTGTGGCAAACAAGGTGGACAACAGTGCTGAATACTATCAGGCTGCCGAGTTCTATAAGTTGGGCTTGGGCGACCCTCAGTGTATCAGTGCCGCAACAGGTGGCGGTACGGGTGACTTGCTCGACATCATATTAGACAAGCTTCAGGACAATCCTGAGGAAGCCATCGAGGAGGACATTCCTCGTTTCGCCGTGGTAGGTCGTCCTAACGCCGGCAAGAGCAGTATCATCAATGCCTTCATCGGTGAAGACAGAAACATCGTTACCGAGATTGCTGGTACTACCCGCGACAGTATCTATACCCGTTACGACAAGTTCGGCTTCGACTTCTATCTGGTTGATACCGCCGGTATCCGCCGCAAGAACAAGGTGAGCGAGGATTTGGAGTTCTATTCCGTGATGCGTTCCATCCGTGCCATCGAGAACAGTGATGTCTGCATCCTGATGCTGGATGCCACCCGTGGTATCGAGACCCAGGATATGAACATCTTCCAGTTGATCCAGAAGAACAACAAGAGTCTGGTGGTGGTAGTAAACAAGTGGGATTTGGTAGAGGAGAAGAATCAGAAGGTGATTGATACTTTCGAGAATGCCATCCGCAAGCGCATGGCTCCGTTCGTGGATTTCCCTATCATCTTCGCTTCAGCTTTGACCAAGCAGCGCATCTTCCGTGTATTGGAGACTGCCAAGGATGTTTACCAGAACCGCAAGGCTCATATCGGAACCTCTAAGCTCAACGAGGTGATGTTGCCTATCATCGAGGCTTATCCTCCACAGAGCGTGAAGGGTAAGTATATCAAGATCAAGTACTGTACCCAGTTGCCAAACACCACGATTCCATCGTTCGTGTTCTATGCCAACTTGCCTCAGTATGTAAAGGAGAACTATCGCCGCTTCCTGGAGAACAAGATTCGTGAGAACTGGTCGTTGCATGGTTGTCCTATCAACGTCTTCATTCGTCAGAAGTAAGGGGAAGTGAAGAGTGAAGAACGAAGAGTGAAGAATCAAAATGTATAAAGATGAAGAAACTTTTGATTTTTATGATAATAAGTATGGGGTTGGGACTTTCTTCCTGCAAGGAGGAGCGTCCTGACCCTTCTTACTTTGCGGGTATCGCCGCAAAGGGTTACTACGACTTGCTCCTTGAGGGCAAGTACGAGGAGTATGTGGCTGGTTTCAACCAGCCCTACCGCATCCCGAAGGGCTATCATGACCAGCTGCTGCTCAATGCCCGGATGTATGTGGAGCAGCAACAGCTGGAACACCAGGGCATAGCGAAGGTGAACGTGCTGAATGCCAAGGCAGACACCGCCCACTATGTAGCCGACGTCTTCCTGCAACTAGCCTTCGGCGACAGCACCAAGGAGCAGATTGTGGTTCCGATGGTGGAGGTGAAAGGCGAGTGGAAGATGAGGTAGGAGTAATGTATTGACTACGATAAGATTCGCATGCTGATTCGTCATGACAAGAACTTCGACCATGATGCCAGCATCATTCAGGAACTGGTTACCAAGGGTTATGTTATGGGTAATCTCGTAGAGAATTTTCCTGCTGAGCGTATCAACGACCCGGATAACTTCTCTTTGTGATATTTATAAGGATATGACCGATTCTTATATTGTAGAACTGAAGTACTGCAAGTCGAACACTAGTGATTCTCAAGTGCAGCAACTTTTCAGGGATGCTGCTGCCCAAGTTTCCCGTTATGCCGAGAGCAACATGGTGAAAGAGTTGGTGAAGACCACTATACTTCATAAACTCGTGGTTGTTTATCGAGGGGTGGATATGGTGCTATGTGAGGAGCTGCTGGAGCAATAGTGTCAGAAATCATGTGAAAAACCGCAGTCTTGACCTATATCAAGTCTGCGGTTTTTTTGCTTCTTTTTGCCCGAAATGATGGAAATGTGCATTTGGGTGTTTGCGCAAACATACGGAAAAATGCAGAAAAGACAACAATTCACTGTTAAAAATGCGTTGCTTTAACGAAAAATAACACTATTTTCTTTGCTGGTTTCAATTATTTGTTTTAAATTTGCCATCGAAATAAAGAATCGGGACATAACTATGACCAAAAAAGAGAAAGTCTAAGAATGACGAAACTAACAACGAAAAAATAGAATTCCGAACAAGAAATTACGGTTATGAATAACGAAATAAGAACGACGAAACTCAGTTTTAGAATTTAAGGACTTAATTTTGATGAGATTACTTTTCCCATTCTAAGAACATAAATTTAACTTTTTAAAACTTACAACGTATGAAACAGAACGTACTACTTTCAATGTTGGCAATGACTGTCCCAATGGCAGCATTCGCTGATGCTAATGTACCTACTGCAAAAGATGTATATTCTTCTGCCGGTGGATTTGTGACATTTGATGTTTCATTGGTGCCTGGCGAATATACTATCGCAGCTAAGCCAACTAAGAACGAGACCGTGAAGGTTATGGTAGATGGTAAGGAAACTACTAACTTCACCGTAAAGAAGGAAGGCACTGTAAAGATTCAGGCTACTGTTGATGAGAAGACAGAGTTTGAGTCGGCATTTGAGTTGACACTCAAGTATGACTTTGCGGCTGTAGCTGACCCTTTTGAAACGAAACTTAAAACCATTAAAGGTGGTATTGGTGATAATACTGCTGCCATCCAGGCTAGTGTTGCTTCTATTGAAGCAAAAATAGATAACTTGAAGAAGGGTGATTATAACTTCTATAAGATTCAGCAGCTCTATTTGGAAGATAACTCTATCTATGTTAGAGATCTGAATAACTCACTGGAACAGTTGGGTAAGGATGTTAAGGCTGCAAATGACAATCTTAAAGCTAAGAATACTGCGTCTGGTCTTATAGAGACTGTAGAGACTCAGTTGGCTGAAATCGAGACACTTATTGGTGCCAGTACAGATTATGCTAAGGTAACTAAGGGCTATGAGGCTCAGGTAAAGGCTTTGAGAACTGTAAAGGATGCTAAGGCTAAGGCTCTTGCTACTTCTTATGAGAAGGGTACTGCTGTTGCTGATTTCGTAGAAAAGGATGTTCAGGCTTGGCAGACAGAACAGTTGGCTGCTATTAAGGCGTTGAAAGGCAATATTGAAGTTGCTAATGCCAATGACAACGATTATAATGAAGTTGCTAAGTTAGTAGCTGCATCTGAGGCAAACCGTAATACCAAGACTCAGGAATTGTTGACCCTTTTGCCTTCTGATGATGAGGTTTTGGGTAAGTTGTTGACTGATGCTCAGAACGAAATTGGGGAATTGAACAAGAAACTCTTGGCTGTAAAGACTGAGGCTCAGAATGGTACAGCAGAGTCTCATGATAATGCGACAGCAACCAAGAAGGCTAATCAGACAGCTTTAGCTGAGGTAGATGCTGCTATTAATGATGTTGTGACAAAATATACCGGTTGGCAGAAGACTTATTCTGTAGAATTGAATGCGTCTGCAGAAAAGACTGCTAATTTGAAGAAGGTGACTGCTAAGGCTGATGCTACATCTGCACAGTTGACCAAGAAGGCTACAACTATTGAGACTGCTATTGCTTCTGAGACAGCTAAGTTGAAGGCTGATGCTATCGCTCATAAGCTCGGTACTTATGCATGGACTACTATCCAGGGTGATATTGATGCCCTTGGTGTAATTGTAGGTAATTATAATAATGTTGCTACAGCCTTGACTAACTATAATGCAGCTATTGCTAAGTTGGAGAAGACTGCTACAGATAAGAATGTTACCGTAACCGTTAAGGTTGACGGTAAGGATAAGACTCAGACTTACGCAGAACTTATTGCAGGTTTGAAGACAAGAGTTGCTAAGGTTCAGGCTGATTTCGATACAGCAAAGAAGGCTGCTGATGACAAGTTTGCTGCTGCTATTGCTGGTGTGAAGTTAGATGCTGATATTCAGACAGAAGCAGAGTCTTGGACAGCTTCTTACGAGTCTAATAAGTATAAGTTTGATAACGCAAATCTTATTCAGGTTGCTACAGATAAGGTTGAGGCAGCCAAGGCAAGCATCAAGAGTGCCTTCGATAGAATTGATACTTACAAGTTCGACTTCGATACTTACGGAAAGAAGGCTGAGACATTGCAGGAGCAGTTGGGTAAGGTAAACCTTCAGGTTAATGATCTGGATGTACAGCTCAAGGCTTTGGATCCAAATGGTGCACCTGATAAGGCTATTGAAGGCGTAGGTAAGATTAATGAAACGTTGAAAGTTGTCAGTGCAGACTTGGATAAGTTGACCATCGCTGCTGATGAGGCTAAGACCGCATTTGTTCCTGTTAAGGAGCTGAAGGCTACAGCTGATTCTAAGGTAACCGAGTTGACTGCTAGTCATAAGGAAGTAGTTGCTCTGAATAAGGATGCTTCTACTAAGTTTACTGAAGCTTGCGATGCAGCTGAGAAAGAGATTACTGCTATAACTGCCAAGATTAAGGCATCTTATGAGGCTGAAACCTTAGTTGCTGACTGGAAGGATTCTAAGGATAAGGATGGTAAGGTTATCAAGGGTCTCGAGACACAGTTGAAGGATCTCGCTACAACTCTTGCTGGATTGAAGGCTGATGCAAATGCAGCTAATGATAACTTGACTGCTAAGGATGCTCTTGTAAAGGCAATTACTACTTATGGTATTGCTGATAAGGTGGCTGCGGCTGATAAGGCACTTGGAACACTTGAGCATAAGGAATTTAAGAAGCAGCTTGCAGGATACCAGACAGAGTCAGCTGCCATAGATAAGGCTATTACTGATGCATACAAGAATGGTAAGGCAAAGGCTGAGCAGACTGCAATTACTCAGCGTATCCAGAGCTTGGCAAACAATTTGACAACATTTGCTACAAATGTTCCTATTGTTGTTGCTAATAAGACCGCTTTGGATAAGAGCACTTTAGATTTGGAAACAGCTTGGACAAATGCATTCAATAAGATAACAAATAATGATGCATCATCTAAGGTGAAGGAGTGGCAGGTTAAGCTGAATGAGCAGAAGGTATTGTTGGATGCAGCAAAGAAGGATGTCGTTTCTTCTTATGATGCTGGAACATTGCTTGATAGTAAGAAACAGGAAATCACCAAGGTTTTGGATGGCATCCAGACTAAGGTTACTTCTATTGAGAAGGAGCAGGAGGCTGGTTACAATGCAGCTATTGCTGCCGACAACGAGGTGGTTTACAATGACTTCCTGAGTGAGGCTAATCTGACCCAGACCATTATCAATAATGCGAAGGTTACAATCAATGGTTATCTGAATATCAACCATGATGTCTTGAAGCTCAACGTTGATGAACTTGATAAGGTTTCTAAGGCTCTTAAGGAGATTGATGTTTATCAGGCTAGCTTGGAAGACTTGAAGGCTAAGACTCTCAAGGAATATCAGGATACCAAGGCTCCTGCGTTGTTTGATGTAGCTGGTAATAATAAGAAGGCAGCTAATGCTTATCAGGGTAAGGTTACCGATAAGATGAATAACTTGTCTTCTGTTATTAATAAGAAGGCTAATGATTTATATGCAGCTAAGTTCACTGATGGTCTTGCCAAGAGCGTAACAGACCGTAAGACAGAGTTGGATAAGGTTGTTTATGACAAGAAGACGGTAACTTCTGCATTTACAGATGTTCAGAAGGTTATTGATGAGATTACAGCACTTGCTGCTGATAAGGTTAATTTGATGATTAATCTTGATACTCAGATTCTTGACAAGATTCAGAATGCAGAAGACGCAAAGTTGCTTGACAAGGCTACAGCTAAGGCTTTGAATGATGATTATAGCGCTAAGCTTTCTGAACTTGAGGCTGATGCAAAGGCAAAGGAAACCGAAATGGCTGCGTTTGTTCATGCTGATAGAGATAAGGATCTTGACACCTTCAAGAAGAAGGTTACTGCATCTGTAGGAGAGGCAAAGAAGAAGGTTGCGGCTGATGGCTTGGCATTGGCAAATTATGAGGCAGTTAAGGTTGAATTGGCTAAGTACGCTGAGGCAACGGCTGTTTATAAGACAGCAGAGGAGGCTGATGGTATCGCAAAGGCTAATGATGGTATCCGTAAGGAGTTGGAACCTAAGTTCACTGAGTTGGATACTAATTTGGCTGCCGCAGAAAAGTACTATTTGGCTTACTTCTTCGATACATCAGCACTCAAGACTACTTCTAAGGCAATTGGTATTGATATCAATACTAAGAAGAATGAGCTTGAAAAGGCTAGAGTTGATAAGCTTAATAAGAGTGAATATGAGACTGCAATTGCTGGTTTTGCAAAGCGTATAGAGGCACTGTATGAAAGTGCTAATAATACAGAGCAGGCCGCTATTAGCGCTGAGATTGCTAGTATTACTGCTGATAAGGAACTGGCCGTTAAAGGCTTCAATGCTGCAGGTGAGACAGAAAAGGCTACAGAGATTGAGAAGTTCTTCGAGACAAATTGCATGAATTTGGCTGCTGAATTTAGTAAATTGACGTTGCCAGAAGGCTTGGCAAAGATTCAGGCTACATATATTGCATGGGAAAAGAAGGTTGCCGAGGCTCATGCTGGTATCATCAACTTGTGGAAGGCTGATTTGACAGAGTCTACCTACAAGACTTTGGTTCAGAATTTCGATGTAGTTAAGGCTGAGTATGATAAGCTTGCTAATATCGTAACAACTGGTCACGAGCCTGTGAAGACGGCTTATGCTGATAGGGCAGCTGAACTTGGTGTTAAGGTGAACGAGCTTAAGGCTTCTTTGGAGGACGATAAGGCTAATGGCTATGTTATGCTTTACAATACCAAGCGTCAGAATGCAATTGATGCATTAGGTATCGAGATCGAGCCTGTATTGAAGAATGCTGATAAAGAAGAGAAGGCATGGAAGACCAATGACAAGGTGAAGGCATCTCTTGATACTCAGTTGCAGGCATTGAACACAAAGCTTGAGACTGTAGTGGCTGCTATTGCAGAACTTCCTCATGTAGCTGGTACTCTTGATCTTACAGTCAAGAATATAACTGATGATATTAAGACCGTTACTGATGCTATCGCTGATGAAGCTAAGGCTGGAACGCTTGTTGAAGGTTCTTATACAACAGAAGTAGATAAGATTGCTGCTAGCATTAAGAATTTGAACCTTGGTGCTCACAATTCTGAAGCTAATGGTGTTATCAAAGATATCCAGAGTATCTGTGATGGTATTATATCAGCAAATTACAATGCTACTTTGAAGAGTGATGCTATAGCTGTTAATGATAAGATTTCTTCTTTGAAGGAATTCAACACCAATATGTTTAATGGCAATCGTTCTTATGTAAAGGATATTAATGGTAATCAGATTAAGGATAAGGATGGCAAGGACATCACTATGTTGGAGAAGTTGCCAGACTATCTCGCAGAGGTATATCCAGCTGTTCTCACTAAGGCAGATGAACTCGCTAAGGAGCTGAATCTGATCGACATGAAGGCTAAGAACCATATTGGTGACGCTGACCTTGATGAGACCGTAACTGTTAATGACTACTCTGAGGTTCGTTCTTGGATTATCGAGAACAAGGAGTACAAGGATCTTACAGTTGACAAGGCTTGGGCTGGTGATGTTAATGGTGATGGCGTCTTCACTGTTGCTGACTTGACTCAGATTTCTAATATCATCTTCTACGGTGACCCTGCTGGTGAGAAGGTAGAGGAAACTGAGGGCGGTACAACAAGAGCTCGTGTTGTAAGAAGTTCTACTTCTGCTGATGGTGAACTTGCTGTTACCAAGACAGGTGAGGAAACTACCGTATTCGGTAAGACTGTTCAGATTGCGGTAGAGGTGGCTCATCAGGCAACATTCAATGCTGGTCAGTTCGATATCCAGTTGCCAGCTGGCATGAAGCTCGTAGGTCAGACATTGTCAGATCGTGCTAATGGTCATGAGTTGTTGAGCAACGAGATTGCAGACGGCAAGTATCGCTTCTTGGCTTCTACTATCGACAACAATGCATTCAATGGCAACAGTGGTGCTATCGTAGTGCTTAGCGTCGAGGTAGGTAGTGATTACAATGGCGGCGATATCCAGGTATCTAATGTCATCTTCTCTGATGCAAAGGGACGCTCTTATAGCATTACTAGAGGCATCGGTGATGGTACAGGCGAGACCACAGGTATCAACGCAATCACTGCACCTACTATGAAGGAGCGTATCTTCTCTATCGGTGGTATGGTGAAGAAGTCTATCCAGAAGGGTATCAACATCATCGTTGGTGAGGATGGTACTGCTCGCAAGGTAGTTAAGAAGTAATAATAAAAAGAATAGTTGAGGGTATCAGTTGCTGCTTTCCCTCAGGAAAAAGGCAACTGATACTTGATACCTTTTCTTCAAGATTAAAACAACATTTAAAATTATAATAATATGAAGAAATTATTCAACACACTGATGTTTCTCGCATTGGGCAGTGCCGCAACTTATGCTGATAACACGCTCAGAATCGCTGATTTCGTAATCAACGCCGGAGAACAGAAAACATTGGAAATTGAACTCAATAATGATGATAACGCATTATCTTCATTGCAGTTTGATATAGCACTTCCTAAGGGATTGACTTACGTAGATGGTAGTGTTGTTAAGGCAACAGATCGTATCACTCGTACCAGTCATACCGTAAAGGTTGTTGCGCAGAAGGATGGAGACTATCGTTTTGGCATCTTCTCTAATGAGGCTCAAGACAAGGCTCAGGTAGCTATTGCTGGTAAGGCTGGTGCCATCCTTTCTATTACAGTGAAGGCTGAGGAGAATTGCGAAGGTGGTGTTATCACTTTCAATGAGATTACTGGTAGTGATGCTACTGTAGCTGGTAAGGTTGAAAAGGTTCCTGTAAAGGGCGTTGCTGGTAAGGCTTCTGTTTCTGCAGGTGAATTGGCAGTAACTAGCACAAAGAATCTTTTCCTTGCTGGTAAGAAGGTTGTTGTTGACTTCAACGTCAAGAATGATGTGAAGTTGTCAGGCATGTCTGCTATTGTTACTCTTCCAGAGGGTGTTACATTTGCAGAAGGTGATAAGGTGGTTTACGGCAAGCGTCTTTCTGAAAACGTAGTTGCTGATGTTGCTGCTGTAGAAGGTAAGACAAATACTTATAAGTTGACTCTTAGCTCTTTCACAAATGATGTATTTGCAGAAGGTGATGCTCTCTTTGGCTTGAACCTCGTTGCAGGTGAAGGCTTCAAGGGTGGTGACTTGGTTCTTTCTGAGGTGAAGTTCGCTAATCCTAAGGGTATCGAATTCTTGGTAGAGAACGCATTTGCTTATAAGTTGAATGCTACTCTCGTTGGTGCAGATAAATGGTCAATTAATGATGTTTATGACGTTGTTTCTGTTATGAAGGGTGTAAAGGTGCATCCTGATGCTGATATGACAGAAGATGGTCAGGTAAATATCAATGATGTTTATTCTGTAGTTGGATTAATGAAGTAGTATAATTTTAAAAAAATGAATATTATGAAAAAGAATATGTTCGTAGCAAAGTTGGGTATGTTCCTGATGATGCTTTTCGGTAGTGTTTCTATTGTTAATGGTGCGGATCTCGTTCAGTTGGCTGCGCCTACAATTACAGTCGATGGTCCTATCAAGATGATTCCTGGAATGGAAGCTGAAATTTCCATTAACTACGAGAGTAAAGATGAGTACTCTGGTTACCAGATGAAGGTTGCTTTGCCTGAAGGTCTTTCAGTAGTAGAGGAAAAGGACGAAGAGGGTGAGATTGTCTATGGTACTCTTGGTGATGCTTGCTCTGCTAAGTATCATGCTTCAGATATTTCATTCAAGGACAATGAGATTTTCTTCATCGTATTTAGTGTAAAGAACACTATGTTGAAGAAGGGTACATTGTGCAAGTTCAAGGTTAAGGCTAATGAGAAGTTGGCTAAGGACGCTAAGATTGAGCTTAGAGAAGTAATGTTTGCTGCTATTGGTGTTACCAGCGGTTATCTTACTTTGCCAGAAATCACAGTCAACAACATCAAGGACGAGTGGGATGCTAACGAGGCTGCAAATACCAAGATCAATGAGGCTCTCATGACTACAATGACTGCATTGGACGCTGCTGATGCTACAATCAACGAAACCTGCCTTGAGTCTTTGAGAGAAGGTTATCTCGACAAATTGGCTGACTGCGCTACCGTTATCAACCAGAAGGGTATGGAGTTGAGCGCCAAGTATGCTGCTATCGAGTTAACAGAGAAGGATGTTGAGGACTTCGTTGCAGTTTGCGCTGAGACTCAGACAAAGATTCAGGCAATCCTTGATGAGGCTGCTGCGATGACTAAGAAGTTCGAGACTAACGAGGCTGCTAACGCTACATTCCAGGCTGCCTTTACTGAGATTTCTACTCTGTTGAATGACGCTGATGCTAAGATCAACGATGAGTGTCCAGACGTAAAGGAGACTTATCTTGATAAGTTGGCAGAAATCGCAACTCAGGTTAATCAGAAGGGTATGGAGCTTGGTTCTCTCTACGCTGCTGTTGAGTTGACACAGGAAGTAGCTGATAAGGCTGCTGCTGACTTTAAGGCTTTTGCTCCTCAGATTGAGGCAATTGTTGCTGCTGCTGTTAAGGCTCAGAATGAGATTGCTACAGGTATCAATAGTATCAATGCAGACTTCCAGAATGCTGAGGCTGTTTACTCTATTGGTGGTGTTCGCTTGAACAAGGCTGCTAAGGGTGTGAACGTAGTTATCAGAAATGGTAAGGCTATTAAGGTTGTGAAGTAGTACGAGTGACTTCCCCTATCCGCTGATAGGTGTAATAGTAAGAAAAAAGTATAAATTTAAAAGGGGCATCGCAAGATGCCCCTCTTTTCTTTTCCCTTTTTTGAAGAAAATCGTTGATTTTCTTTGCGTTTCCAATAAAAAAGTGTATCTTCGCAGCAGAAATGCAATATTGCGTCCATGACCTTATAAAACGTAAGAAGATGGCAAGATTTATAGATCCACGTGGAGGCAGAGTGTATGGATATACCAGAAAGTTTGATGAGAAGAGAGGAATGGAAAAAGGGCGTGCTGAAGGAATGGCAGAAGGAATGGCGAAAGGAATGGCAGAAGGAATGGCGAAAGGTGAACTGTCTAAAGGTTTGGAAGTAGCCCGTAACTTGTTGGCAATGGGTATGTCTTGGACTCAAATCATACAAGCTACTGGATTGACGGAAGACCAGCTGAAGCAACTTCAGTCGTAGTATATGTACATATCCACTAGGGTGAAATCTGTGTGAAGGCACCCAGTAAGGGCAAAATGGGTTTATCTTGAGCCTCATTTGAAGTTGAAGTGAGGCTCAAGTAAACCTTAATAGAGGCTCACGTAAACTTTATCTGAGCCTCAAACCAACTTGAGATGAAGCTTACTTCATTGGCAAATGAAGCCTGTTTCAATAATCAATGAAGCCTGCTTCACCGATTCATGAAGCAGGCTTCGAGATTCAGCGAAGCCTTTTTGCTTCACTGCTTACGCAAAATCGTGAGGGATAAAGCCAAAATCGTGAGGGATGCGTGAGGGATAAATCCCTATTTTCTAGTATCTGTCACGCAGGTTATCCCGCTATATTTCAATAGCTTAAAAACTTTTTTTCAGGAAATCGTGAGGGGTGATAGATGATTTGCAAGATTCTTCCATCTCTGCCTTCTTCACCTTTCTGAACAAATCGGAGGCGAAGACTAGGTCGTTGAGCTTCTCGTTGGTGGCGCTCATCACCTGGTCCTTGTTGCCCTGCCACTCCTTGTGGCCCTGGTAGATGAAGCAGATGTTCTCGCCGATGCCCATCACTGAGTTCATATCGTGGGTATTGATGATGGTGGTCATGTTGTAATCCTTGGTGATGCCCGAGAGAAGTTCGTCGATGACGAGCGAGGTCTTTGGGTCGAGACCTGAGTTTGGCTCATCGCAGAAGAGATACTTCGGGTTCATCACGATGGCACGGGCTATCGCCACACGCTTCTGCATACCTCCCGAAATCTCACCAGGGAATTTCTGCTGTGCCTCTATCAGATTCACACGGTCGAGACATTCCTGTGCGCGCTTCACGCGTTCCTTATAATTAAGGTTGGAAAACATATCGAGCGGAAACATCACGTTCTCCAGTACATTGAGCGAGTCGAAAAGGGCGGCGCTCTGGAAAATCATTCCCATCTCACGGCGCATCATCACCTTTTCATTCTTGTTCATGTGAACAAAGTCACGACCGTCGTAGAGCACCTGACCGCTGGTAGGCTCCAGGAGTCCGACGAGATTCTTCACCAAAACCGTCTTTCCCGAACCACTCTGACCGATGATCAGATTGGTCTTGCCGGTTTCGAATTGCACGCTGATATTATCGAGTACGGTCTTATCGCCGAATTTTTTCGTAAGATTTTTAACTTCTATCATAGTTCACTTCTTTAACTGAGAATTTAAGAGAGAATTTTAGAAAGAATTGTAGAGAGTGTTTAAGAGAGTATCTGGGTGAGGAATACGTCAGAGAAGAGGATGAGTACGCTGGAGCATACCACGGCGTCGGTGGAAGATTTACCCACCTCTACCGAACCGCCTTCTACGGTGTATCCGAAATACGATGCCACACTCGAGATGATGAATGCGAAGAAGAGACTCTTGATGATACTCATCCACACAAACCACTGGTTGAAGTTGTGCTGCAATCCCAGGGTCAGGTCGTCGGGCGGCAGGATGTGCCCGATATATGCCGTGGCGTAAGCGCCCACTGTGCCCAGCAGGGATGAGAAGATAACGAGGAACGGCATGATGGTAACCAATCCCAGAATCTTAGGAAGAATCAGGTAGCACGCCGAGTTGACACCCATGATGTCGAGGGCATCAATCTGCTGGGTTACTCGCATGGTGCCCAGCTCGGAGGCGATATTGGAACCTACCTTACCCGCCAGAATCAGACACATGATGCTGGAAGAGAACTCCAGCAGCATGATTTCTCGGGTGGTATAGCCCGAAACCCATCTCGGCATCCAAGGACTCTGGATGTTGAGTTTCATCTGGATGCAGATAACTGCACCGATGAAGAACGAGATGAGAAGCACGATGCCGATGGAGTCGACACCCAGCTGCGACATCTCCTTGATATACTGTTTCAGGAACATGCGCATACGTTCAGGGCGTGAGAAAGCACGC
>ULTW01009494.1_pt1 | contig 13364 bp, 9 predicted proteins | sample 1957961 | NCBI WGS metagenome assembly ULTW01 (sample SAMEA4835744, study PRJEB28245) | human gut metagenome | biome: gut microbiome; material: fecal sample | place: Denmark | collected 2008 | reverse complement strand
GCTGTCTGTCCACCGAACTGTACAACTGCTCCGTCCGGTTTTTCAATCTTAACGATCGCTTCGACATCTTCCGGGGTTAACGGTTCAAAGTAAAGTTTATCCGCAATATCAAAGTCTGTAGATACAGTTTCCGGATTGTTGTTGACAATGACTGTCTCCCATCCTTCTTTTGCAAATGCCCATGTGCTGTGAACAGAACAGTAATCGAACTCGATACCCTGTCCGATACGGATCGGGCCGGAACCTAATACTAATACTTTCTTCTGTGGATTGGTTTCCTCTGCCTCATTCTCACTTCCAAATACGGAATAGTAATATGGAGTAGCTGCTTCGAACTCTGCTGCACAGGTATCTACCATCTTGTATGCTGCAACGATTCCGTTCTCATAACGCATGTCGTGAATTTCTGCTTCTGTTTTACCAGTCAGTTTTGCGATCACATTGTCCGGGAACTCGATACGTTTTGCTTCTTTTAATAATTCAACCGTCAATGGCTGTGTCTTTAAAGTCTCTTCCATCTCAACAATGATGGCGAGCTTGTCAATAAACCATTTATCAATCTTGGTGATGGCATGGATCTCATCATAACTGAAGTGACGGCGCAGTGCCTCTGCGATCACCCAGATCCTTCTGTCGTCTACCACATTTAACTGTTCTCTTAATTCTGCATCGTTAAGTCCTGTAAAATCATAAGACATCAGACTGTCTACATGCTGCTCTAAGGAACGGATTGCCTTCATCAGAGCTCCTTCAAAGTTATTGCAGATACTCATAACCTCTCCAGTTGCTTTCATCTGAGTTGTCAGTGTTCTCTTTGCTGTAATAAATTTATCAAATGGAAGTCTTGGGATCTTAACTACACAGTAGTCAAGCATTGGCTCAAAACTTGCATACGTCTTTCCTGTGATCGCATTTTTGATCTCGTCTAAAGTATATCCAAGGGCAATCTTTGCAGCAACTTTTGCAATTGGGTATCCTGTTGCTTTGGATGCAAGAGCTGAAGAACGGGATACACGTGGGTTTACCTCAATTACACAGTACTCAAAAGATTCCGGGTGTAATGCATACTGCACATTACATCCACCTGTGATATTTAACTCAGAAATAATATTCAGTGCTGAAGTACGTAACATCTGATATTCTTTATCTCCTAATGTCTGGGATGGAGCTACTACGATAGAGTCACCTGTGTGGACACCGACCGGATCAATATTTTCCATATTACATACGGTAATGCAGTTTCCATTTGCATCACGCATTACTTCGTACTCTATCTCTTTCCATCCGGCGATACAGCGCTCCACTAAAACTTCGCCGACACGGCTTAAACGCAGACCGTTTGTTAAAATATCTACTAATTCCTGCTCATTGTGGGCAATACCACCGCCGCTTCCACCGAGGGTAAATGCCGGACGCAGAACGACCGGATAACCGATGGTGTTCGTGAATTTGATACCATCCTGCACGTTATTTACAACCTGTGAAGCTGCACATGGCTCACCGATTTTCTCCATGGTATCTTTGAATGCCTGACGGTCCTCTGCCTTAAAAATTGTCTCAGCCGTTGTTCCGATCAGCTTTACACCGTATTTGTCAAGAACTCCCTGCTCAGCAAGCTCCATACCAAGGTTTAATCCTGCCTGTCCACCTAAGGTTGGGAGAACACTGTCCGGTTTCTCTTTTGCAATGATCTTTTCTAACACATCGACGGTCAATGGCTCGATATATACTTCATCTGCGATTTCTTTATCGGTCATAATGGTTGCCGGGTTGGAGTTTACAAGTACTACCTCTACCCCTTCCTCTTTCAAAGAACGGCATGCCTGTGTACCTGCATAGTCGAACTCTGCCGCCTGTCCAATGACGATCGGACCGGAACCAATTACTAATACTTTTTTAATGTCTTTATTTCTTGGCATACTCTCATTCTCCTTTATTTACTCATCATATCCAAAAATCTATCAAACAGATAACCGGAGTCCTGTGGTCCAGGGCATGCTTCCGGGTGGAACTGCACAGTGAAGATGTTCTTTCCAACATACTCAAGTCCTTCGTTCGTGCCGTCGTTGACGTTTACAAATGCCGATTTTGCAATATTCGGATCCAAAGTATCTGTATCAACAACATATCCATGATTCTGGGATGAAATGTATACACGGTTTGTTTTCAAATCTTTGACCGGATGGTTACCGCCACGGTGTCCATATTTCATTTTGTGGGTGTCGGCACCGGTTGCAAGCGCCATTAACTGATGACCTAAGCAGATCGCAAAAATAGGAGTATCGGAATCGTACAGTTTCCTGATCTCTTTGATAATATCGGTACATTCCTTTGGATCTCCAGGGCCATTGCTTAACATAATTCCGTCCGGATTTGTGCTTAAGATTTCTTCTGCGGTTGTGTGAGCCGGATAAATGGTCACTTCACAGCCACGATTATTTAAAGACTGGGCAATATTATTTTTTGCGCCGAAATCCATGAGTGCAACACGTTTTCCTGCGCCGCTTAATACTCGTTTTTCTTCACAGGTTACTTTGTCTACGACATTTCCTGTTGTGTAAGCTTTTAATTTAGGAATAATTTCTTCTATATTATAGTTCTCGTTTGTTGTGATCATACCGTTCATCGTACCTTTTTCACGTAAGATCTTGGTAAGTGCACGTGTATCGATTCCTGCGATTCCAGGAATATCATTTTTTGTCAGGAAATCCTGGATTGTTCCCTCACAACGGAAGTTGCTTGGCATTCTGGATAACTCCCTTACAATGTATCCGTCCGGCCATGGTTTCTTTGACTCCATATCCGGTGTGATACCATAGTTACCAATTAATGGATATGTCATAACCACTGCCTGTCCTGCATAGGAAGGATCAGTCAATACCTCCAGATAACCAGTCATTGAAGTGTTAAAAACGATCTCACTGATGACTTCTCTGGTGGAACCAATGCTTGTTCCTGTAAATACATTCCCATCTTCGAGTATCAAAAAAGCTTTCATTTGTTTCCCTGTCCTTTCATCTTTTTTTCCCAAAAAAAAAAACGTTTCCGTTTTTTCCTTTTGCTCTATATGAACTATATATGGGCAGTCAAACCGGATATTGCTATCCGCTCCGAAACATACCTTTATTGTCAACAAGGGAATGACCTTTGGAGCATTCCCTTGCTTAAATTGTAATGAGTTTATCATATGTAGTTGTAATTTTCAACCTTTTTCATGGAAACAGATTGATTTTTTTTGTATCCATAAGCGGGACTAATGTTTTTCATTATCACAAGCTATAATAATCAATCTATACTTCTTCCTCTTCCGGTTCGTCTTTCGCCCAGCCGTAAGCGTATTTGACCGCTTTGTTCCAGCCTTTCCGTTTTGCCTGACGATCCTCCTCGCTCATCTGTGGAGAGAATATCTGATCGATACTCTGATTTTTGATGACATCTTCCTTGCTCTTCCAGTAACCAACGGCAAGTCCGGCAAGATAAGCAGCGCCCATCGCAGTCGTCTCTATACAGCTTGGACGTTTGACCGGTGCATTGATCATGTCTGCCTGAAACTGCATTAAGAAGTTGTTGGCGCTTGCTCCACCGTCCACTTTCAAAGATTTCAACTCGACGCCCGCGTCTGCACGCATTGCATCGATGACATCACACACCTGAAGATCGATGGATTCCAGCGTGGCGCGGATGATATGGTTTTTGTTGGTGCCTCTTGTGATGCCAACGATCGTACCTCTCGCATACTGATCCCAATGTGGTGCGCCCAGTCCGGTAAATGCCGGAACGACATAACAGCCGTGGGTTCCGTGTACTTTTTTTGCCATGTACTCAGAGTCTGCGGAGGAATCGATCAGCCTCATATTGTCGCGAAGCCACTGGATTGCCGCTCCTGCAACGAAAATCGAACCTTCCAGAGCATAGTTTACTTTTCCGTCCAGCCCCCATGCAATGGTCGTCACAAGACCATTTTTTGAAAATACCGGTTTTTCTCCCGTATTCATTAAAAGGAAACATCCGGTTCCGTATGTGTTTTTTGCTTCGCCCGCATGGAAACAAGTCTGACCAAAAAGTGCTGCCTGCTGGTCACCTGCCGCTCCTGCGATCGGTATCTCATCCCCTAAGAAGGATGGATCGGTGTAACCATAAATCTGGCTGGACGGCACCGGTGTTGGAAGCATGCTCTCAGGAATATCCAGTTCCTGTAAAATCTCCTTGTCCCAGCACAGATCATTGATGTTAAAAAGCATGGTTCTCGAAGCATTGGAATAATCCGTCACATGCACCGCACCCTTCGTAAATTTCCAGATCAGCCATGTCTCCACGGTACCGAATAATAATTTGCCCTCGTTCGCCAGCTCTCTTGCACCTTTTACATTGTCTAAGATCCATTTGATCTTCGTCGCAGAGAAATATGCATCAATGATCAGTCCTGTCTTTTTCCGGTAAACTTCTTCCAGTCCTTTTTTCTTCAGTCCATCCGCAATATCAGATGTTCTGCGGCACTGCCATACGATCGCATTGTAGATTGGTTCTCCCGTCTCTTTGTTCCACACGATGGAAGTCTCACGCTGGTTTGTGATACCGATCGCTGCAATATCGGAAGCCGCAGCTCCGATCATGTTCATCGCCTCCACCGAAACACCAAGCATCGATGACCATATTTCATTTGCGTCATGCTCCACCCAGCCCGGATTCGGGAAAAACTGACGGAACTCTTTCTGCGCCATCGAGCATATCTCTCCTTTTTCATTGAATAAAATACAACGGTTACTTGTTGTTCCCGCATCTAATGCCATTACATATTTTGCCATGCCTGTTTCTCCTTTCAATTCTGCTGCAAAATGCTCCCCTGTTCTTTTGAACTTTTACCATTTGACTGCACCATAAATCAGACATAAAAATGGGAGATGACACATCGAAAATATACTGCTGCACCCCACAGCAGTATTCCTTTGAATCATCTCCACTCTCTGATTTCTACTCATTTATTCAATTATGTCTGAACTTTTGCTTCCATTGATGGAATCATTATAGCATATATGCATAAAAAAGCAATGTTTTACTGAGAATTTTTATATATTTTTATTGTGCAGATACTGATTTTCTGCCAGGTTCTCCAACACCTCTTCAAAGTCACTTCAAAGTCAACTTCAAAGTCACTTCAATTAAATTTCATTTTACTTTGAAGTACAGTTCTATTCTTCCCATACCCTGGCAAATCCAATCCTATTTTCCGGTACCCCAGTAATAAAAATTTGACTATTTATGCTTTCTGTCAACATAAATAGTCAAATAATCTGTTTGTAAATATTACGCTCCCGCCTGTGCCGTCACATAATACTCCGCCTGTGTCTGATAAAGCTTCGCATAAATCCCGTTCTGTTCCAGAAGCTGCTCATGCGTCCCTTCCTCCGCAATCTCCCCATGATCAAGCACAACGATCCGGTCACAGAATTTACAGCTGCTCATGCGATGGGAAATGTAAACGGCTGTTTTCTCTCCCACAAGGGAGTCGAAGTTTTCATAGATTCCAGCTTCTGCAATTGGATCTAAAGCTGCGGTCGGCTCATCTAAAATGACAAACGGTGCATTTTTATACAGCGCTCTTGCGATCGCCACTTTCTGTGCCTCGCCGCCGGATGGTGTGACACCCTCTCCATTTTCCTGATACAAAAGTGTGCGTTTCTTCTGCGGCAGTCTCTCCGCAAATTCGTTCAGACCGATCTTAGTAAGCACCTGCTTTAAGCGCGCTTTATCAACCTGCTCCCCTGCTGCGATATTTTCGTCCAGTGGAAAAGCAAACAGCTTGAAATCCTGAAACACCACGGAAAAAATCTGCATGTATTCCTCATAATCATATTTTTCAATATTAATTCCATTGAGGCAGATTTCTCCCCCGGTCGGCTCATAAAGCCGTAAAAGCAGCTTGATGAGTGTCGTCTTTCCAGCTCCGTTCCTACCGACAAGCGCCATTTTCTGCCCAATTTTAAAATCCAGACTGACATTTTTCAGAATATAATCTTCTGTGCCCGGATAACAGAATGACACATTGCGGAAGGATAATTCATACTCGTTGTCGTCCCGCTTCTCGATTGGAAGTGTGCCGTCGTAATGCATGTTCGGGCGATTGATAAATTCTTCATACGTTTTCAGATACTCATTGCGGTAATTGATCTGGTTATACTGCATCAGGACATTCTGCACACCGGTCATCATGGTGATAATCGCCCCGGAGTACATGAGCACATCTCCGATCGTCACCGCACCGGACATCGCCATTACCGCCACATAGACATAGATATAACCAGCAAGAAGCTGTACAACAAATGAAAACTTTGCCTGATTTTTCCCCTCGAAAATCCCTTCTTCTGAAAAATAGGATGATGCCTTGATACATGTCTCATTTTTTCCACAAAGATAATCCTGCATTCCATAAAGCCTGATATCCTTCGCCGCCGTCTCCGATGTAAAGATTTTAAACAGATAACCATATAAAAAATTGATACGCTCATTTTCATGATTGAGTTCCACCTGTTTTTTCCCAATGCGGTCAGAAACACGAACATTTACCCAGAAAGAAAAAGCAAACATCCCTGCCAGCAATGCAGTCATCAGGAATATTTTCCATGCTGCAACATGCTGCCCCTGCATAGACTGTACAATTAATATAAGAAGAAACACGAGCGCAAACAGGACTTTGACACATTCTGTAAAAAATTTATAAATTGAGTCCAACTGCGCCTCAATATCACCGGCACCATTCACTCCCCCTCTGGTTCTCCGGAAGGCAATCTGATTTTCCTCTTTTTCAATCTCCTCAAACTCCATGGAAAATGCCTTCTCTGCTGTCCGTCTTTTGGTCTCATCGCGGCTTGGGCTTGCGTATTGTTCAAATATCTGATTGCACATTATGTAAACCAGCCGTACGACAAGAACTGCTAATATCATGATCCAGACATAATGTACCGCTGTCGTATATTGTTCCAACAGCAGGGTGTCAATGATCCTCGCATAGAGAATGCTGTTGATATAAGAGATACCTGCGCCGCAGACCGCTCCAGCCACGATTGCAGCACCAAGCTGTCTGTATCCTTTCGTCTGGAAAATCAGATAGTTCCACATCTCCTTAATCGACATCTGCCGCACCTCCTTCTCCATAATATTTGCTCTGGACTAAAAACAGTTCGTAGTATTTTCCTTTTTGCTCCATCAGCTCCTCGTGGCTTCCACATTCTGCGATCCTTCCATCGGACAAAAGCAATATTTCTTCGCAGAAGCGTGTGGAAGCAAGCCTGTGTGAAATAAACAGCGCTGTGATATCCGCCAATGTCCGGTTATAGATCTCATAAATTTCGGACTCCGCCAGTGCGTCTAATGCTGCCGTCGGTTCGTCCAGCAGGATTATGGACGGATCACGATATAATGCCCTTGCCAAAAGCAGCTTCTGCGTCTCGCCACCGGAAAGGCGCACGCCATCCTGACTTAATTCTTTTCCAAGATTGGTAGAAAGCCCCTGCGGCAATGCTGTCACTTTCTGGGAAAGTCCTGCTTTTTCCAGACATTCCCATACTTTTTCCTCGTCCCACTGCTCGTTAAGTGCCACATTTTCTGCCACGGAATAGGCCAGAGTAAAGGTATCCTGAAAAACAGCTGACTCATGCCTGTAATAAGCTTCCCGGTCTAATTCCCTTGTATCGATTCCATTGACATAAACCGTTCCCTTTGTCGGCAGATACAGACCTGATATTAATTTCACAAGCGTTGATTTTCCAGCACCATTTAATCCGACTAACGCCTTGTGTTCCCCGCTCTTTAAAGAAAAAGAAATGTCATTTAACACCGGTTTTTCTGCACCTTTATAGCAGAAGGTCACATGGTCAAACACCACTTCCACTGTCTTAAACTGGTTTTGTGGAATCTTTTTCTCACCTGCATCCTCGCCCAGATTCAGAAAATTCCGAAAATCTGTGATATGGACACTACAGTATTTCATCTTCGCAAAACTGTCACTCACCTGTGCAAACCATGCAGAAAAACCTCCGATGATTCCCAGATAGAATACGAACATCGTCAGGGACATCCCATTTTTCAACTGACTGATCAGATACAGATAACAGATCAGATCCCGTCCAGCTGTCAGAATGGTTTCCAACGATTTTCCGGCAAATGCGATAATATTCTTCTTCGCATTGCGTCTTCTGGTATTTTTGATCGCGTTTCCATATTTCCCGATGATCCATTTTTTCAACCCAAAAACACGGATATCCTTTCCGCTTATCGCATCATCAGAAAGCCGGTCGATATACTGCATCGTCATCTCATCCCTGGCATTCTCATCCCTGATTTTATTCTCATACCAGTCCGGCAGACTGTTACAAAATGCACCAATAACGGAGAGCCCGAATAATAACAAGAGGATCACCGGATGAATGGAACCTGCGATCACCATATAAACGAACAGACCAAGCACTCCGGTTCCAAATGCAGAGACCGCACGCAGCAAGCCCTCAACTCCTGCATTATTATAGCCGACTGCGTCACATGCTTTCTCCCGCAAAAGTTTCAGTTCCGGGTCTTCATACTGCTCTTGTGGTATCTCGCAGATTTTTTTTTGCAAACTGCCTCATAAAAAGCTGGGAACGCACCTCTATGTGATGATAGACATGCTTTTGCCTGATATACGTATCCGCTGCATTCACAAGTGCATAACCCACAAATGCAGAGAGAATTGCTGCAATCACCGTTACTGCGGATAAGCTTTCTCCAAGTAATCCAACGACCAGTGCGCTTAACATGGAACCGATCACCGGCACGATCACTGACAGGATGATTCCGGTTATCATATCTCTTATATAGCTTCTTTTTTCTTTCCATACTGGAGTAAAAACGAATCTGAAATTGCTCCTGAGGGTGTATTTTTTTGTTTTGTACATGTTGCGTCTCCTAAATGTAATCATTTCAAATGTTGATACTATATGCTGCTCCGGCAGCTTGTGTAATAGAATACTGGAAAGTTTTATTGTATAAGATTCAAATTCAGTTTTTTAATCAGTTTTTATAAACATCTTGGGATAAGATTAACACAGATTTTTATGTTTACGCACAAAAAATGCATGGATTGCAAAAATCCGTGCACGAGTGGTAATAATAATTTCTACAACATTTTGCTTACAGCGGCAGCATAATCTCCGTCACAAAGACCCCTGCCTCATTTTTCCGATTGATAAAGCCATCATATTTTTCGACAATCAGATTAATCCGTTTCAAGCCATGTCCATGATTGCCCCGCTTGTGCGTAATATACTCCTCATCCAGCTTGCGCACGGTCTCATTGGTGGCATTGCTCACGGAAATATAAAGCTGCTCTTTGAACTGTCCAATATAAAGGCGGATGAACTGCTGCTCTTTTGGCACTTTCTCGCACGATTCCACTGCATTGTCGATCAGGTTTCCGATCACAACACATAAGTCTATGTCTGTCACTGTCGTTTCTTTCGGAACCGTTGCCTTGTAATCGACTGGGATGCCATTATGGATTGCCAGTGAGATTTTGGAATTCAGGATTGCATCCACACCGATATTCCCAGTATCAAACAGGAGATTGATGTCGTCTAAATCAGTCTCCAGCTTATCAAGGTACGCTCTTGCCTCACTGATATCGTCCATCGCAAGGTAAGCTTTTAGCGACTGCATATGATTGTGATAATCATGCCTCCAGCCACGCATGGTCATGTATACATTATTCACTTCTTCGATCTGATTCTTCACAAGCTTGTTCTGGTAGGCTTCCGTGCTCTTCTCATAGTAGGTTTTTATGAGAAGGCGGAACAGGATAGAGGCGGATGCCAAAAGTGCAGCTGATGCAAGAAAAATCAGAAAAATATCTTTGATTTCCAATGTTTGTTTCCTCAAATATGTTTTGTATTGAATGATTTTCCTGAAATGTGGTTGACAGAGTCTCTTTCTTCTTGTATTATTTTGTATAAGAAATGGGTTCTTTTACTGAGTACAACCATTTAGTTGGAAAAGTTTGCTCGTTTCTTTTTTTATTTCTATCACATCATATAAATACATCTTATCATCTCTGGCATGCCGTATCAACATGATTGCCTGAAACACGTTATATTTCTCAATTACTCCATCATCATTAAAAATTGGCAATGCAAAACGGGTTTCATAACGATACCACCCATATTTAGCATCTTTTGTGTGTTTTTCTTTTCGATTTTCCTCATACTTTTTATCAAATGCAATTTCAATCATTTCCGGTATTCCCTGAGCTGCATTCGCCTTCGCCTTTGCGCTTGCGCCCTTTAAGCAATGCGTATAATTAGAGTTTGCATATTCATCTGACAAATCATTTCCAATATAAACAATATCCTTCGTATCCGCTATCTCATAAAATTCGCCAACATATTTTTTCAAATATTTTTCTACATCTTTCCAATTAATATTTCTTTTTCCTTTGAAAATAATGTCGTTGATTAATACAACTCTTTTTCCGTCAAGATCAGTTACAATGCGCACATTTTTCTTCAAGTTATTTCGTTCTCCTTTTACATTTCGCTTTCGTTCTTCATTTTTTAACTTATAGGGGAAAATAGATAGATTAATGTTGAAAACTTATAAGATAAAATTTCTGAAATCTATGTTTTTATTAACTTTACCACATCATCGGCATATTGTAAATCCATTCTTTTCGCTCAAAATAAACAGTCCAATAATATGTATAAAAATAGCCGTACGAAGATATTTCTTTTCTCTATTCGTTAATATCTTCGTACGGCTATGTCAATTATATTTTTTATATCGTGATTTTTAATCCACAGTGTATACAAAAAAATCAGAGACTTTCCTCATTCTCTTCCAAGATGATACTTTATAAACGCTTCATTCACTTCCTTATAGAAACTCCGGCTGACAGGAATGACACTGCTATCCGATAGAACACACTCCGTTCTTCCAATCCTGACAACTTTCTCAATATTCACTGCGTAACTGCGGTGTGTTGTAATGAATTCCTTTGACTTTTCCTGCACACTTTGCAGTAACTCTGAAAATCCAGTCTTTACTGTCACACATTCTCCACTGATCAAAAATAGATTTACATAATGTTTCTGAGCTTCGATATAAATTATATCCTTCAGATTAACACGGACAGACTGGCTGTCCTTTTTCACAAGGATGTAATTCTCCTCCTCTACCTCTTTCTGCGTTCTGGCATAGTCGAGAATCTCCCACAGCTTCTTCTCATCCACTGGCTTCATCAGATAGCGGTACGCACCCACTTCATATCCATCGAACACATAACTTGCGTCCGATGTCACAAAAACAAGGATCACATCCTTCTCTTTCTCACGGATTTTTCTTGCAAGCTCCATGCCGTTCTGCCCTCTCATGGAAATGTCAAGGAAAATCACGTCATAGTAGTTCTGCTCTGCTTTGAACAGATATTCTTCCGCACACTCAAACAGGTCTGTGCGAACTTTCATATTTCTATTTTTTGCCCACTGGTCAATTTTTATCGCAAAAGCTTTCGCCTGTGCGGATTCATCCTCACAATAGCAGATTGTCATTGTATGTTCCATAATTTTTCTCACTGGTTATATTACCCCACTGCAACTTCCACTCTTTTTCCGCAGAATGCCACACCATATTTATAAATCACTTCTACCCCGGCTGCCCTCAGTTCTGTATCATATTGTTTTTCCTGAATCTGTTTTAGTGCAGTCTCTGACAACTGTTTCAGGCTCTCTTTGAATGTCATTTGGTTTATGGCAGCAAGAGCATGACCAATGCTCTATCCCAGAGTAGGTCAAGCATATCTTGATTGCTAACTAAATGACATTGTTTACTGAATTCTTACCATCTTAGGATTTGTCTTATAGTAAACTGCTCTCGAAACCTTGGTTCTCTCCAGATACTGATTTTCTGCCAGATTCTCCAACACCTGTTTTCTGAAATAAGTAGAATCGCTCACACCAAGATATTCTGCAATCTCCGAAACTTTATGTGCCTGATAATAGCAAAAAGACAATATTTTTGCATCATAAACTGTTCCATGCGGCACTGGCGTAAACACCAGATTCGGCATTCCACTGTTCTCTATCCCCTCCATGTAAGTCAGATCCGGCAATACTAAGGTAAAATGATCCGAAGAAGCATATATATATGGGCGATGTGTCTCATCCGCATGCTGATATTCTTCTGTTATCTTATCAAACCCGGTTCCCGCAGCTTCCATAACATTACAGCTTACCAGAACAGATGAGATCAGCTCATTTCTTCTTTTGGAAATTATGCCAGACAGATCATAAGTCTTTCCTAATTTCTCACCCCGGTAAAATCCTCCCGGAGAAGAAATTTCCAGTCTGTCTTTGAACATGTCTACCTGAATCTGTGTGCCATCCAGAAAATAATCCCGATGTGCGATTGCATTAATGACACCCTCAAACAATGCCCGCTTCGGATATGCATCTATATTTTCCCTTGTATCATCCAGCTTTATCATGGAATGGTTCATCCGTTGTTCTACAAATTCCATCATATAATTGAGCACCGCAATGATATTTCCATGGAAACGATTAATAGTAATGATACGTTCACTGCCTTTATTAAAACCGGAAAAGACAGAACACTGCACCTCCGTCTTTTTTCCCTGATAATCATCTGCAAAAAGTACTGCACCATTTGCAAGCATTCCGTCCTTATCATAGAATCCCATCGACTGCAATGCTTTCTCTGATAATTTTCTGCCATTATTATGTGATGCATAAAATTCCTGAAGCATTGTAAAATTCTCTGCCCTGTACAGTTCATCCGATGTGAGAATATCATATTGTGTGTTTTTACTCCTCACACTCATCTCAATAATTTCTTCATAGGTTGCCCCATTGGTAAATCCATCACGTCTCATAAAAATAGATGGGATATTTTTATATTTCAAAATAACAGGTTTTACCGCTGATTCCGGAATATGCACCTGTATGATAAAACGCTCTTTCTCCTTTATCATATAGCGTAGAAAAGATAATTTCATCTGCGGTCTTGGTGACAGATGCTCATTTACCTGATTGTTAAAATAATTGCGTTCATTGTCTGCCTCTGTCCGGTCAAACCCGATCAGTTTATTGGTTTTATCTTCAACACCTATATAAAAATCTCCACCGGAAGCATTGGCAAATCCGGCAATACTTTTCAGCCAGCCTACGACATCCTCACGATTCAGTCTGCTTTTGCATTCAAATTTATCACTTTCCAGTTCGACATTTTCTATTAATTCTTCCAGATACATTGTCCTGACCTCCTGTACTTCAAATATACTTCAATGTCACTTCAAAGTCAACTTCAAAGTCACTTCAATTAAATTT
>ULTW01003142.1_pt1 | contig 13366 bp, 10 predicted proteins | sample 1957961 | NCBI WGS metagenome assembly ULTW01 (sample SAMEA4835744, study PRJEB28245) | human gut metagenome | biome: gut microbiome; material: fecal sample | place: Denmark | collected 2008 | reverse complement strand
ATGGATGCTGCCAAGACTTTTGCTGCACTTCTCCAAGAAGGCGCCATCAAGGAGAACATTGATACTCTCTTCATGGGCATGAAGGAAGCTGAGGCTGTCAAGCTCTTCGCCAATACCTATCTGGCACTCCGAGTAAGTTACTTCAATGAGTTGGATACATACGCAGAGGTAAAGGGACTCGATACCAAGGCAATCATTGATGGTGTAGGTCTTGACCCACGAATCGGTACCCATTACAACAACCCAAGCTTCGGCTATGGTGGTTATTGTTTGCCAAAGGATACCAAGCAGCTCCTGGCAAACTATGCCGATGTTCCGGAGAACCTAATAGAGGCAATTGTAGAGAGCAATCGTACCCGTAAGGACTATATCGCTGATGCCGTTCTTCAGAAGGCTGGTTATTATAGCTATGCTGATGATAATAGCTATGATGCAAGCAAGGAGCATAACTGTGTGATTGGTGTTTATCGCTTGACAATGAAATCTAACAGCGATAACTTCCGCCAGTCCGCCATTCAGGGTATCATGAAGCGTATCAAGGCAAAGGGTGCAGAGGTTATCATCTATGAGCCAACCTTGGAAGAGGGCGGCACCTTCTTTGGTAGTAGAGTAGAGAACAACCTCGAAGCATTCAAAACCCAGAGCCATGCCATCATTGCCAATCGCTACGATGCTTGTCTGGATGATGTAAGAGATAAGGTTTATACTCGTGATATATTCCGTAGAGATTAATTGTATTTGTTCTTAAGCTTTTGAAAAGTGGCTTGCATTTGAACTTGAAAGGTGTTATATCTGATAGCTTACTTATTTAAAATATTTCTTTATAATTAAATATCTAAGTTTTAATCTCTGATTGCATAATAGATTAAAAAATATTCCTGAACCTTAAGGGTTTTAGACGTAAGTTTTATTTAAAAATCATTTTTCTCTTAGTATAATTGTTGTCTCAATTTAAATTTTTATATTAAAAAGAATGAAAAAAATAATAACATATGGTACGTATGATCTTCTACATCAAGGACATATAAATCTTCTCCGTCGTGCAAAGGCCCTTGGTGATTATCTTATAGTTGGAGTTACTAGTGATTCTTTTGACCGAGGAAGAGGTAAGTTAAATGTTCGTAACAATGTACTTGAAAGGGTTGAAGCTGTAAAGGCAACCGGATTAGCTGATGAGGTTATAATAGAAGATTACATCGGACAAAAAATTGACGATATACAAAAGTACGATGTAGATATCTTTGCTATTGGCTCAGATTGGAAAGGTCATTTTGACTACCTCAATGAATTTTGTAAGGTTGTTTATCTACCTCGTACTGAAGGTATTTCTTCCACTATGCTACGGGCAGAGTCAACGATTGATGTCAAGGTTGGTATTTTGGGTTGTGGGCGAGTGGCAAGTAGATTTCCTAGTGAGGCATCTGTTGTCAATGGTATTCATGTAGTTGCTGCTTATGATATTGATGTAGTAGCAATTGATAAGTTAACTAATGGTAATGATGGAATAACAGCTTTTAGAAATTTGGATGATTTTTTTAATGCTATTGATGCGGTTTATCTTGCTACACCACACAATTCGCATTATCAGTATGCTAAAAAATGCATAGAACGAGGCAAACATGTTTTAGTAGAGACTCCTATGGTTCTAAATTCTGATCAGGCAAGAGAATTATTTAAGCTTGCAGAAGATCATGGGGTTATTTTAATGGAAGCCAATAAAACTGCTCATTGCCCTGCTTTCAATCATCTTATAGTAATGGTTAAATCAGGCGTAATAGGTGAAGTGGTTGATATTGAAGCTTCAATCTCTCAGTTATTAGATAAAAAAGGACGTGAGTTTGATTCTGCTCAAGCTGGAGGAGCTATGCATGAGGAAGGAAGTTATCCCTTGTTGCCAATTATTAAGCTAATGGGGGTTAATTATGAAAAATTAATGCTTTTTAGCCGTATTGATAATGAGGTGGACATATATACCCATGGCTTGTTCCATTATTCTACAGCTACCTGTTCATTTAAAGTAGGTATTGGAGTTAAAACTGAGGGGAACTTAGTTATTTCTGGTACTAAAGGTTATGCTTACGTTCCTGCCCCTTGGTGGAAGACTGATTATTTTGAACTTCGCTATGAAGATCAAAATGAGAATAAAAAGTATTTCTATAAATGGGATGGATATGGATTGAGATATGAGATACAAGAATTTATTAGTTGCATAATTAATAAGCGTTTTTCTTCAGCACGTTTACGTAGAAAAGAAAGTATTTGTATGGCGCAAGTAATGCAACAGTTTGATGAACGAAAAAATTTCTTTGAAATATAATAACATTTAATATGATTAATTTTACAGTGGGACCAGTACAGTCTAGTGAAGCTGTGCGAGGTATTGGTGCAGAGCAAGTACCTTATTTTAGAACTTCAGAGTTTTCTGATGTTATGTTTGATAATGAGCAACTAATTAAAAAGTTTGCTAAAGCTTCTGATGATTCAAAGGTTGTTTTCCTTACCTCCTCAGGATCAGGAGCAATGGAAACTGCAATAATGAATACTCTTACTCCAAACGATAAAGCTTTAGTTGTTAATGGTGGCAGTTTTGGTCAACGTTTTGTTGAGTTACTTTCACTTCATAATATTCCATATACAGAAATTAAATTGAGTCATGGTAAGGCTTTGACTGCAAATCATCTTGCCCCTTACGAAAATCAAGGTTTTACGACCTTTTTGGTAAATAAACATGAGACATCAACTGGTGTTCATTATGATATGGACTTAATTAGTCGTTTCTGTAAACGAAATAAACTTTTTTTAATTGTAGATTGTATTAGCTCATTTCTTGCAGATCCTTTTGATATGAAGAATCTTGGAGCTGACGTTATGATTACTGGTAGCCAAAAGGCTTTAGCATGTCCTCCTGGTATTTCTATAATGGTGCTTTCTCCAGAATCAATAAAACGAGTGAATCAAACGAAATGTGTTTGCCAGTATTTTGATTTACAGATTGCTTTAAAGAATATGGAACGTGGACAAACTCCATGGACTCCAGCAGTTGGTATTATTCGTCAAATAAATGCTCGCCTAAAGGAAATTGATGCTAATGGTGGCGTTGAGGGGGAGATTGAACGTATAGGAGGTTTAGCTACATATTTTCGTAAGAATATTCAAAACTTACCATTTGAAATCGTTTCTGAATCTTTATCGAATGCCGTAACTCCTCTTCATCCAACCACAGCTTCTGCTTATGATATTTTCTTAAAATTAAAGGATGAATATGGTATTTGGGTTTGCCCAAATGGAGGTGATATGAAAGATTCAATATTCCGAGTTGGGCATATTGGTGCTTTAACTATTGACGATTATAATAAGCTTATTGCTGCATTTCTAGATTTAAAAGAAAAAAAGTTTATATAAAGTTTGTTCTGTAAAAAGTCTAATTATATATTTGAAAAAAGCTATATTTGATTTAAATAAGTATGAAGTCTTTAACAAGTGCAACAATAAAGGGTTTTGGATGGAGTGCAATAGAGAAATTCTCTATACAAGGTCTTACCTTTTTATTGCAGATTATACTTGCAAGATTATTAGATCCTTCTGATTATGGTATAATTGGAATGTTGGCAATATTTATGCAGATAGGTCAAGTTTTTGTAGATACTGGATTTGCAAATGCATTAATTCAAAAAAAACAATGCCAACAATCTGATTATTCTACTGTTTTCATTTATAATTTGGGGGCTTCTGTAGCCATTTATTTGTTGTTTTTTTTTATTGCTCCTTATGTCGCTCTATTCTATAATACTCCAGAGTTGACTAATGTAATGAGGGTAATATCTATAACTATAGTATTTAATGCGATTCCTATAGTGAATCGCACAATACTAATTAAAGCGGTTAATTTTAAGATAATTGCAAAAATATCATTAATAGCTACTTTGACTTCTGGAATTTTTGGAATTGCTTTAGCCTATTATGGATACGGTGTTTGGGCATTATGCTATCAAACAATAATATTGAGTATTATCCAAGCCATTTTATTTTATTTATATGAAAAATGGAGGCCTACATTAGAATTTTCTATGAAATCCTTTAATAGCCTATTTAAGTTTGGATCAAAAATGTTATTAACAAATTTAATAGGTGCCTTTTATACTAACATGTATACTTTGGTTATTGGTAAACGCTTTTCTAAACACGAACTTGGCAACTATAGTCGTGCAGATCAATTTGCATCATTTCCTGCCAGTAGTTTCGTTTCGATTGTTTCTCGTGTTGTATATCCTGTATTTTGCAAAATTCAGGATGATAATGATAAGTTACGAACAGCATATAGGAAAATTATAAGATTGTCGTCATTTTTAATCTTTCCCGTTATGATAGGATTAATGTCTGTTTCGCAGCCGTTTATTTATACATTTCTAACGGGTAAATGGAATGGTGCTGTTATTTTACTTCAAATATTGTGTTTGGATTGGATCCTTGATCATCTATCATCGATAAATCTCAATCTTCTATATGTTAAAGGTAGAACTGACTTAGCTTTAAGGCTAGAAATTTTTAAAAAGATAATTGCAGTTTTTATTCTTTTAGTTTCTTTAAATTTTGGCTTGATTGCAATGTGTTATGGTCGTGCTTTATATTCTGTGATAGCAACAGTTATAAACACAACTTATACGAAGAAATATCTATCGCTTAGTATATTTGATCAAGTAAAAGATATATCGCCTTTTTTGATTGGCGCAATTGTAATGGGAGTAGGAATTGTGATAGTTATAAATTTCTTTTCTAGTTGCGTTATCCAATTGATTATTGGTATTGTTGTTGGTATTCTGTTATATCTTTTTATTAGTTTTTTGTTTTTTAAGTCTACACTGCAGGAACTTGTAAATATTAAAAAGTTGCTTAGTAAATAATAATTAAACAATTAAGTGAATATGAAAAGACTAATTTCTAATCTCATTAAGGGGGTGATAAAGAAATATTTCTATATAATCGGTCTCTTAACGAATAAACAATATATTTTGTTTGTTCCTCATCCAGGAATGTGCAAAGTAGATTTGTATGATATAATTAATTATAAATCAGATTCTGCTTTAACATTTCTTCGTTATATTTTGGATAAAAAACTGTTATCCTCAAAGAAAATAATAGTAGCAGTTAGGGATGATTCAAGTAAAGAAAGATATACTAGATTCGTTGCTGAACATTATCCAGATCGTTCTATATGTTTTAGTCCCATTCATGCTAATAAGCAATATTCTTTGTTTCAACAATTAGCGAGATTTATAGAGTTTTGCTCATTAACAAGTAAGTGTTCTCATATTTTTGCTTCTATTACATATGATTTTTCTGGCTTAATAAGTTCACAGGTTGTGGTTGATTTAAATTATTTTACTTGTGGTATGAAAAATGATATATTGGACAAGAGTAATCCACATTATATGGGAGTCGAAAAAGTAGGGCGTGAGTTTAAATTTATAATCGGAACATCGGAGCTAGCGATAAGGTTAATTATGCCAGAAATGACAGTACCCTATAAAAGATATGTTAATCTTGGACTTTGTCGAAACGACAATCTTTTAAATGGGGATAAATGTGAATGGCTAAGAAAGGAATTTGTTGCTCGTGTTTCTTATGATGTGAAAACTGTGGTTCTTTATACTCCTACTCATAGAGACTATGAGTCTAAGATGACTGGTAACGTTACTAGAAGTATACTTGGTTTTGAATATGATCCCATAGATTTTGAGCAGTTTCTGAAAAAAAATGGTATCATATTTATTTGTAAGTTGCATCCAAAGCAGAATGCCTTAGTAGTTGAAAACGAATTGCCTGAAGGTGTTATTTTGCATAAGGCTAGTGAAAGATATGGTTTAACAGAACTTATGCAACTGAGTGATGTACTTGTAACAGATTATACATCTGCGTATTTTGACTACTTATTACTTGACAAGCCTATTATTTTTAATTTTTATGATCTTGAAGTTTACAAACGTGAAAGAGGTGTACCTTTTGAACCGATGTCTGCTATTTCTGCTGGTGATATTGTTAATAATGAACTCGAAATGAAGGATGCACTCTTTAATTTGGAACGAAATAAAAAACAATATTCTCAAATGCGCACTTTTGTGCGCAATCTGTTCTTTACTAATCAAGATGCGTTATCATGTAAACGTATTTATGATTTTGTTTTTCAAAAATAAAACGCTAGGTATTCAATTGTAATATTTAAAATTATGAAAATTTGTATCTGTGGACCTGTAAATCCATTCGAACTTCGAGAATTTATCTCATCTGAGGAATCTGTTATTGAATTGAACAAAGGAGCTTCTGCTGTTAATACCTACGTAAAAGAGTTATTAAGAAATGGTCATGAAGTTATTATTGTCACATCTGATGTTCCTTTAAAAATTTCTCAGGATTTAACCTATTATGGTGAAAAGCTTACAATACATATTTTGCAAAGTAAGCCTGGAATTTTCCTTTATCATGGTTTTTCCCGCTTTTATATGGTAAGTAGGTTGAAAAAATATTTAAAAAAAATAGCACCCTTAGTTGATGTTGTACATTGCCAGTGGACTTATGACTATACTATGGCTGCTCGAAGTATAGAAGATATTGTGCCTGTTTTTTGTACCGTAAGAGATTGGTGTCCATATATTAAACGAGTTCAATCCTCTTTTTTTAAAAGGATACAATGGAACTTATATTATTTGCAGTTCAAATATGTGATGAAGTCAAAAAAAATCACTTTTATTGCTAATTCTGAATATACGAGAGATTGCATTTTATCTTCGTATCCCGAGAAAAAAGTTTCAATCATATACAATCCAATAGATAAGAATCTTATTCTTGTAAAAAAGAAAAAGAAAATAGATAATCCTGCATTTATTTCAATTGCTTCTAGTGCTACAGAAAAAAGAAAAAATATCCCCAAATTATTAGAGGCTTTTTCTTCTTTTTTAACTATATCGCCAAACGCCAAACTTTTATTGGTAGGTAATGGATTTTGTGAAGATAATCCCGAACTTAAAGTTTTTGCGGAGAAGGGATGGCTTAAAAATGTAGAATTGCTTGGCAGGAAGACTCATATGGAAGTAATAGCAGCAATTGATGATTCTACTTGTTTAATACATCCGGCTTTGGAGGAAACTTTTGGTAATATATTGTTGGAAGGAATGGCAAGATGTGTGTGTGTGATTGGCGGTGAAAAATCAGGAGCAGTTCCTTTAGTTTTAAATAAGGGTAAGTGTGGTATACTTTGCGATGTTACTTCTGTCGCATCAATGGTTGATGCAATGAAAAAAGCATTAAATCTTAAAGAGACTCAATCTCTTATTGAAGAAGGTACTTCTCGTTTATTGGGAAGTTATAGTTCTGATGTTATTCTAGAAAAACATCTGCAATTATATAAAAATAAATGAATTTAGTATTTAATATAACAGTGAATGAATTTATATAAACTGAATATCAACGTATGATTGTCTATATATTTTTAACCATATTTTTGATGTTGTTATCCTTTATTGAACTATATAATAATGGTTACTCTACAAAAATAAAAGTAGTATTGATATTATTATTATGTTTCATTATGGGCTTTAGATATAATGTGGGTAATGACTATCATAATTATGTAGATATTTATAAAAATTTAGATTGGTATATGGATGTATTTGAGCCTGGCTATATTTTCCTATGTCAATTTTCTCAAAAGTTAAATCTCACATACCAGTTTCCGTTCTTTATCTGTTCTCTATTGACGGTTTTACCTATAGCATTTCTAGTGAATAAAACTATTCCTAAAATGTTTTGTACTTCAATGACTGTCTATGTGTTGTCCTATGTATATTTCGAAGCAATGAATACGGTAAGACAAGCTGTAGCTATGAGTGCATTCCTATTGGTGTACTATTTTTATATTATAAAGGAGCAGAAGTTAAAAGCATTACTCGCATTAATATTTGGTGCTTTGTTTCATAAAAGTATTTTGATAATTGCCTTTTTAGCGTTTATCATATCCAAATTTAGAGATAAATTTAACATTAAACTGTGTTTGATACTTTTGTTAGGTAGCTTTGTAATTGGACATTATTTGCAATCATTTTTTGATGCCATAAGTGGTCTCACTATGCTATTGGGATTAAACTCTAACTATATGGATGTGTTTGAGGAACGAGGTGTTGCTAGTGGTACATTCCAGATATATTTAAACATTTCAGCTCTATATCTTCTCATATTTAATAAAAAACAATTTTCGCAAATAAACAGGAGAAATCAAATTATTGCACTTTTTTATGTTGCAGGTATTGTAATATACAATGTGTTCATCTCTTTTTATATAGGTTTAAGATTTTATTGGTATTTCTATCTCTTCTTGATATTAGTGATTCCTAATTTATTAAAGAAGCGAAAAATAAAAATAAGACCTCTGTTTTTTGTAGCTTTAGTTTTGATAATAACAATTTATACGTTTGTTAGTTTACAATCAAAATATTATATTGATTATAATATGAACTTCTCTTTGTTCTAATTATTTTATGAGTATTGATGAGTAATCTATAGTTCTAACGAAATATTTATTATATGAATAATAAACCATTTTTTTCGATAATAACCGTATGCTTCAATAGTGCTACTACAATTGAGCGTACAATCAAATCCATTTTGAACCAAAACTTCTCCGATTATGAGTATATAATAGTAGATGGTGGTTCTACTGATGAAACTATTGGCATCATAAAAAAATATGAGCCTCTTTTTCAAGGACGCTTAAAATGGAAAAGTGAAAGTGATAAGGGTATTTATGATGCTATGAATAAGGGGATTCTTCGTTCGGAAGGAACAATAATTGGCATTGTGAATAGCGACGATTGGTTGGAGCCTGACACGCTTCAAACAGTATGGGAGGAGAATCGTTATTGTGAGCATTCAACTATTATAGCTGGTGAGATTTTATTTCATTATTCCTCTGGTTCAACTCAGTTATACCCAACAACACCAAAAATATATGAATCAAAATCCAGAAATTTCGAAATGGGATTGAATCATCCCGCAACTTTCGTTCCTAGATTCGTGTATGATACCATTGGTCTATTTGATGTTAATTTTAAACTGAAAGCTGATGCGGATTTTATATTGAGATGCTATGAGAATAGAATACCAGTTTATTTTATTCCAAAAGTTCTCTCAAATATGTCTGATGGTGGTGCGTCCAACAACAGATCAAAGAAGGAATTAACAGATACTGTATTGAAATATAAAAAACATATCAAGAGTAAGCCGTTGTATTATATTTACTGTATTAAGAGTTATGTCAATTGGTATGTTAAAGGGTTGGTCCCTATGTGTCTTGTCCGTTATTACAGAAATGTTCATAATAGAAAAAAGTAATCTTGTATGAATAAAAATATGCCTTTAAAGGATAATGTCTTATTGACAACACTCTTCTCTGGCTTTAATTTTGGTTCGAGTCTTCAGACTTTTGCAACGAAGGTCTTAGTTGAGGACTTGGGGTATAATTGTGAATTGATAGAACGTAAAAGTTTGGTAAAGGGTAGAGACGTTCGAATGGGCAAATTATTTACTATTTTGTTCCGCACGTTGCAAACTTTTGACACTAGGACTATTAAAGCTTATAGAAGTTCTTATCAAAAAAGTATATTCGGAGATTCTAAGTTAAGATTTGAAGAATTTACTGCACGATATTTGAAACCCCAATGCATGACATGGAAATCTTTAAAGAAGGAGGCTAAGTCAGCAGTTGCTTCTATTGCTGGAAGTGACCAACTCTGGAATCCAACTTCTTTATATGTTGACCCTATGTATTATCTGCGATTTGCTCCCCAAAAGAAGCGTATTTCATTTGCTACTAGTTTAGGGCATGACTTTGTGGCAAAATATAATATAACAAAGTTGCGTAAATGGATTTCAGAAGTTAGATTTCTTTCAGTACGAGAAGATAGCGGCGTTAAATTAATACAAGAACTATGTGGGCGCAAGGCTTTGCACTTGTTGGATCCTACGCTTTTGCTTGATGGTGACACCTGGAGACATAAATTAAAGATCCCTTCTCAAGAAGAAGTTTATATATTGGCATATTTTCTTGATTCTCCTTCTGAAAAGGCAAAGAGTTGTATTTCTTTATTGAAAGACAAATTGAATTGTAAGGTAATTGCTATACCATATGAACATGAAGATATGAACTATGCTGATATGATAGTTCCCGCAGGACCACTTGACTTTCTGCGTTTAGTGGATAATGCTACTTATGTAGTAACTGATTCTTTCCATGGTACAGCATTCTCTATTAATCTTCATACTCCATTCTATGTCTTTGATAGAAATTACGGTTCTGCTCATTCTCAAAGTAGTCGTGTTATATCATTGTTGAAGATGCTTCAACTATTAGAACGATATGAGCCTGCTTTGGAATCGATGTTAGATATAAATGTAGATTTTGAAAAATCAGATTTTATACTTAAATCAGAAAGAGAAGTAGCAAGGAAGTATTTAAAAGAATCTTTAGCTGCTTGTCAAATTGATTAATATAAATTGTACAACATGAGTTTCAGAAATAAAAGAGTTACTGATTTCGAGAGCAAAGATTGTTCTGGCTGTGCTCTGTGTGTTGCTTGTTGCCCAAAGAATTGCATTACAATGCAATCCGATGATTTAGGCTATATGCGTCCTGTAATTGATGATTCATTATGCATTGATTGTGGGCTATGTACTAAAAAATGCATTATAGAAAATCCTGAAGCCTTGTCTCATCCTATTTTGACAGTTGCAGCGATACGTTCTGATGAAGAAAAGTTAATACTATCTTCTTCTGGAGGTGTGTTTGCTGCAATTGCAGAGCAACTTATTTCAAAAGGATGGATGGTAGCAGGTTGCATTATGGATGAACAACTTACTCCCCGTCATGTTCTTACTTCAAATATTCAAGTAGTAAAACAAATGTATGGTTCTAAATATGTCCAAAGTAACACCGAGGGTGTGTATAAGGATGTTGCAGAAGTTTTACAGAAAGGTAAGAAAGTCCTATTTTCCGGTACACCTTGTCAAGTCGCAGCGGTAAAACGTTTCACAAAAAATAATGAGAATCTTCTTACGGTTGAGGTAATATGTCATGGTGTACCTAATGTAGAAATGTTGCATTCTTATTTAGATCTTCACTCTAGAGCTTCAATAAAGAAAATGATCTTTAGAGATAAAAGACAAGGGTGGACATTTAATAATCTTCTTGAATTAAATAATGGTAAGACGAAAAAAATCAATCACCGTTTATCGTCTTATATGACATATTTCTTGGAGGGAGAAACGTACCGAGAATCTTGTTATGTATGCCCTTATGCAAAATCAGAACGTGTTGCTGATATTACTATTGGTGATTTTTGGGGTGTTGTGAATAGAAGACCAGACCTAAAAAACTTGATTGATATAGAAAAAGGTGTTTCTTGTCTCATCATCAATAATGAAAAAGGTAAAAGTATAGTAGATAATTGCAAAATCGAAAAATATCAGGTGTCTTATGAGGATATAAAAGATGGTAATGAACCTTTAAATCATCCTTCAAGGCATACTGAAAAGCGAACTGCAATTTTAGCAGAGTGGGCGAAAAATAAAAACTGGGCTGATGTTGATAATTATTGGAAGAAACATGACTTTAAATTTTCTTATCTAATTTGGAGTCGGGTTCCAACTAGTCTACAGCATAAAATTAGAATATTATTAGGAAAACGTTAGAATATGGAATACAAAGTTGCGGTAATCATCCCAACTCTTAACGAGGAAAAATTTATAGCTCGTTGCTTAGATTCCGTTATAGAACAATCTTATCCATTTAGAGATATGGATGTAATGGTTGTTGATGGCGGAAGTAATGATCGAACACGAGAGATAGTTGAAGAGTATGGAAGAAAATATATAAATATTCGTTTTATCCATAACCCAGGACGCATTCAGTCCATTGCGTTTAATATAGGCGTGGAAAATTCGGATGCTCCTTATATAGTTCGTTTAGATGCTCATGCTTTGTACAAGCCTTATTATATTGAAGGATGTATAAAGGGTTTAGAAGGTGATTCTAAAAGAGGCAATGTTGGAGGACAATGGGATATACAACCACAAAATGATTCGTTATGGGCAATAACTAATGCGATTCTCAATTATTCGAAATTTGGAATAGGTGGTGCTTCATATCGCATAGGGGCAAAAGCTGGAGATGTCGACACGGTACCTTTTGGTTCTTTTCCTCGTACTATGATTGAAAAAATTGGTGGTATGCGTGATGATTTGCCTAGAGGTGAGGATAATGAGTTTAATTCTCGCATAAAAAGAGCTGGGTATAGCATTTATTTTGATCCGGCGATAGAGTGTATCTATTATGCTCGTCCAACATTGAAGGCATCATGTAGGCAGATGTACGCTAATGGAGAATCAATTGGGCATTTGTTCTATGTTGATAGGGATTCAATTGGCTTTCGACATATAATACCATTGATCTTTGTTGTAGGAATTATAGGTGGAACCATTTTGTCTTTAGTGTTCTTACCTTTTGTTTATCTGCTGTTAGCAGGATTATGCTTATATTTTCTATGTGATTTTGTTGCTTCTTTGCTAGCGGCAAAAGAGCATGGTTGGAAGTTCTTGCTTCCACTCTTTGTTATGTTCTTCTGTGTCCATTTTTCATATGGTTGGGGAACCATTGTTGGTTTCTTTACTGGAAGAAAGTTGAAAAAAATCAAAAATCAAATATTATGAGTACAGATTTGAAAAGAAGAAATGTGCCTTTCTCTCCACCTGATATGACGGAGGCAGAGGCTAGTGAGGTGCGTGATGCCATTTTGAGTGGATGGATTACTACTGGACCTCGTACTAAGAAATTGGAAAAGGAAGTGGCAGAGTTTGTTGGCGTAGAGAAGGCTGTATGTCTTAACTCGCAGACTGCTTGTGCTGAGATGGCTCTCAGATTGCTCGGTGTAGGCGAGGGGGATGAAGTTATCGTTCCTGCTTATACTTATACAGCAAGTGCTTCTGTAGTAAAACACGTGGGTGCAACCATCGTCTTCGTAGATGTACAGAAGGATTGTCTTGAAATGGATTACGAGGCTTTAGAGAAGGCCATCACTCCTAAAACCAAGGCAGTGATTCCTGTAGATCTCGGTGGTATCCCTTGCGATTACGACCGCATCTTCGCGATCGTGGAAAGCAAGAAGGAGATGTTTACTCCTAAGACAGATCTTCAGAAGATGATTGGCCGTATCGCTGTCTGTTGTGATGCAGCCCATGCCTTCGGTGCTTCACGTCATGGAAAGATGGTGGGTAGCATCGCTGACTTCTCTTCATTCAGTTTCCATGCTGTCAAGAACTTCAC
>ULTW01023382.1_pt1 | contig 13383 bp, 12 predicted proteins | sample 1957961 | NCBI WGS metagenome assembly ULTW01 (sample SAMEA4835744, study PRJEB28245) | human gut metagenome | biome: gut microbiome; material: fecal sample | place: Denmark | collected 2008 | reverse complement strand
TAGCCGTACATGACTGACTGTACCGTGCCGTGCTCGGCGTGGGAGGAGAGCAGGGTGGGGCCGTCGTACTCGTCGTACCGGACGGTGGGTTCGTATCGGGAGTCGTACCTGAATTCGCTCGTGTACGGAGCGTTGTAGATGCTCGAATGGGTGAACGCCGTATGGCCGATGGGGGCGTCGGTATAGACGGCCATCTCCGTCGCCGGAACGACTCCTGGCCTCTGTGGGTTGTCGGAGAGCGTTTTGTACAGCACGAGGTTGGCCGAAACGATTTTCCCGTTTCTGTATTTGACCGTTTCGATGGGAAGGTTGTACGCATGGTGGTCCAGCATCTGTTTTATCGCCGCCAGCATACCGTAACGGTCCGTAATGGTCGAACCGGTGATGTTGCCATAGTCCTTGGCGTATTTGATGCGGGTTTCATAGGTATTTCCGGCAGCATCTGTCGTGACGCTCTTCGTGGGAAGCATCCGGTTCGTGTCGTAGGTGAATTCGGTCTCCGAGGCGAGGCTGTATTTGCTGCCGTAAGTGGTGGTTTTGGAGACATAGACCGGTTCGCTTATCCAGTAATAGACAAAGAGCCGTTGCAGCGGAGTGTAGGGAACCAAACACTTTATCTTGGCCTTCGGTTCCCCGAACGCATACCGGGTGCTGGTGCCGGATACCAGATTGCCGTCGGAGTCGTACACCGACTGGGAGGTGAGCAGGCCGCGGCGCCAGAAATAGGAGGTGGGCGGTGCGAACGGCTCCATCCGGTTTTTCTGCGCTTCCGTAAGGGCGGGAGTAGTCGGGTAGTATTCCCATTCCGGGTCCAGATTGTCGATGCCCTCGTCGTAACAGTAGACGGTGTAGGAACCGTTGGGCATATACTCGGTTACACGGGAGTAGGACATGTGGTTGCCTCCGAAGTCGTACAAATTGTTGATGCAGCGGGAATATACCAGAATACGTTTTTCGCCTTGCGGCCCATTGGGATAGGAGTCGTAGTACCGGAATTTGTCTTGAAACGCCTTGCCGCTGGAACGTCCGTCCGGCAGGGTGTATTCGAAACGACGCACGGTCTGTTCGCCGTTGCCGATGAGTTGCGTGATGCTGGCGATGCGCAACCCGCCGAAAGGACGGTCTCCGTTCGCTGCGTCGGCTATCGAATTCAATTCGTAGTTGTAGGTGAAGCTGAAGCCGTTGCCTGTCTCTATGCCGGAGAGGATATTGCCTCGGGCGTTGGCGGTCGGGGTGCGGTCGTGGCCCGGTACGGCGATGCCATCGATTTCTATCGCGGGCATGTAGTCATGGTATCCGTAGTCGCCGCGGTTGTTGTAATATCCCCAGTGGTCGAAGAAACTGTCGTTGTTGGCTGGGAATGCCGCCATGTCGAGGTAACGGAACTTGTAAAGGTAGAGCATGTCGTTGCCGTACTGTTCCCTGACGGCGGTCAGCTTGAGCGCTCCGTTTTGGAAAAAGGAGTAGTCGAAGTGGATGTCATTCGTCTGTCGGGTCGTGGCGTAGGTAGCGATGTTCTTTAGTACTTGATAGGTGGTGCCGAGTTTCAGGCTGGTGATGCCGTCGTACGTGAAGACGACCTTGCCTCCGCTCCATGTAATCTGCCGCAGGAATTTCGGAGCCGCGGCGGTGGCGGTCGTGTAGTCGTTCTCGAATTGGAGGAGCTCGTACCGGCCCTCTTTGAGCGCATAGAGGCCGATTTGGAACCAGTCCCGGGTGGTTATCTCGTTTGCGTGGGTTCCCGCTTCGTATGTGAACAGTACCTGTTCTCCGGAGAAGGGCGCGATTTCGTCGAGATGCCAGGTGGAGTTGTAGGTCAGGGTTCTGGTGTTGGTGTGGTTGGTATTGTCGTGGGTAGTCGCGGTCGTGACCTCCCGGCTCTCCGCCGAAGAGCCGAATTTGTAGAGGTTGCCCGCATTATCCCGTATCGTGAAACGGTTGTCCGTCGGTTCCGTGCCGCGTATGAAGGTGATGGCGAGGTCCTGGTAGGGGATGGTGTGCGCTCCGCCGTCGTTGTCGAGTACGAAGATGCCGGAGTTGCCCGGTATTTCGAAATAGAAAATGTCCGGTTCGGTATCGAAATCGAAGAAGGGTATGTTTCCTTCCCGTTCTCCGTTCGGCAGGTACTCGAATACCCCCAGTTCATAGACTTCATTCAGCGTACTGTCCGTCTTGAAGAGATAATCCAGCCAGGCGGAGTTGTAGTGATAGAGTCGGGTCGAATCGTTTTTTATATAGGTGACGGCTGTTCGGCGCGACTGCTCGTCTGGATATTTTTTGACGATTCGGGTGATTTTTCCGCCTGCCGAGAGTCTCCAGCCGAGTCCTGTGGAGGTCGGGGTGTCGTTGACCTTGATGCCCGAGGTGTTGTAGCTCAGGGTTATCGGAATCGAGATTCCATTGGCCTGAACGGTGTAGAGCGGGGCCTGGACGTTCACGGTTCCCGTATGGTAGTCGACGGGATTCTGGATGTCCCGTACGAGCGTCCGGCTGTCGGGCGAGGGGCTGAGCGAGTTGCTTTCCTGGGCGTGGAGCCGGTTCCACGGCAGGCAGGCGGCAGCGGCCAGCAGCAGCACTGTCCTGAGTCTTTTTAATGTTGCCATGTGTCCTGTTGTTTAATGGATTATTAGGAAAAGAGGGCTTCCGGCGGTGCCGGAATGCCCCCCGCCAAAATAGGACACGGCAACAGCCTGTGGATTCCACGGATTCGGAATTTGTATCGGGCTGCGGATTGGAAAAAACGGGGAAAGCGCAGTCCGGCTTGCTGCGGGACGGCCAGCCGTGCTGTATGGCCGGGTGTAGAGGCTTCGGTTTTTGCAGTGGGACAGCTTTGGCTGCGCAGCGGCGACCGGGCCTGTGCGGGTTGCTGTCCGGGGCTGAGTCTCGGGTTCGGTGCCCAGAAGACGACCGATATGAATCGGTGTCGGATGCTCGTGCAGTGCGGGAATGTGGGGGCTGCCTTCCGAATCGGTTGTGAACGCGCTTTCGGTATGCGGGTGAATGCGGGTTGCAGATAGGGCCTTTCAACCGGTTGAGTGCTCCCGGCGACGGTGCATTCATGCGTAATGAAGACCTCTTTGGGTATCGTCTGCCGGTTCCGACGGAACGTTGTTGGCCGTGCGCCTTTTCTGCGGAGAGGGACGGAGCCAGCCGGATATGGAAGACCGGCGCACAATGTGCGGCCGAAGAGGGCGGTTGGGGCCTGTCGGGGCCTGTCGGAGTCGGTCGAACCGTATCGGCCGTAGAGGAATGTAAATGAAAAAGCCTTGTAAATAGCTATTTACAAGGCTTCCGTTTTTTGCGGTACGGACGGGACTTTAACTTACGCAATCAAGAAATCTCACAAAACTGCAATATACTGATAATAATCAAGTTATTACAAATCAACTATATTACTAAATATCATTAAATACCTTTTGCTATTTCAATTATTGGGTGTATATTTGGGTGTTGATTTTAATACACCCAGCTATGAACATAAAAAGAAACATCATCTTTTCATTGGAAAGCCGCAAGAAGAACGGAGTACCAATCGTGGAGAATGTCCCTATCCGTATGCGTGTTGTTTTTGACAGCCACCGCATCGAGTTCACAACAGGCTACCGCATTGATGTCGCCAAATGGGATGCCGACAAGCAGCGTGTAAAGAACGGATGTACCAACAAACTGAAGCAAAGCGCATCGGAAATCAATGCTGACTTGCTGAAATACTACACCGAAATCCAGAATATATTCAAGGAGTTCGAGGTGCAGGGATTTATGCCGACTACCGAGCAGGTAAAGGATGCGTTCAATAGATTGCACAATGGGAAAAAGGAAGATGAGGAACAGGCTACGGTGGTTTTTCTGCCTTTGGAGGTGTTTGATGAGTTCATCAAGGAGTGCGGTACGCAAAACGGCTGGTCTGATGCCACCTATGAGAAATTTGCCGCAGTCAGGAAACATCTTGAAAAATTTGACAAGGGGCTGACATTTGAATCGTTGGACGAGCCCAAACTGACAAAGTATGTGAATTTCCTGAAAGACACCGAAGATATGCGGAACACATCCATCATGAAACAGGTCGCTTATCTGAAATGGTTTCTGCGCTGGTGTACCAAGAAAGGGTATTGCATGAACAATGCCTATGAAGATTTCAATCCCAAATTGCGAAGCACACCGAAAAAGGTGATATTCCTCACTTGGGAGGAACTGAACAAACTCAAAAACTATCAGATACCCGAAACAAAGCAATATCTTGAACGGGTGAGAGATGTCTTTCTGTTCTGTTGCTTTACCGGACTCCGGTATTCGGATGTACATAATCTGAAGAAAAGCGACATTAGGGACGGATATATAGAAATTACTACCGTAAAGACCGCAGAAAGGCTCATCATCGAGCTTAACAACCACAGCAAGGCAATACTCGACAAATACAAGGGTGTGGAATTTGAGGGGCACAAGGCTCTCCCGGTCATAAGCAACCAAAAGATGAATGACTATTTGAAGGAACTGGGCGAACTTTCCGAAATCAACGAGCCTGTAAGTGAAACCTACTACAAAGGAAGCAGCCGTATAGACACCATTACACCCAAATACGCATTGCTGGGTACCCATGCGGGGAGAAGGACTTTCATCTGTAACGCTCTGGCTCTCGGTATTCCGGCACAGGTAGTGATGAAATGGACGGGACATAGCGACTACAAGGCTATGAAACCCTACATCGACATTGCCGATGATGTAAAAGCCAGTGCGATGAATAAATTCAACCAACTATAAAAACAATCAGCAAGTTTCACGGGATGCCTGTTATTGGGCTTATCTTTGTAACTTTCAATACATACAACAATGAGCAACAACGATAACAATATAGAGAAAAGAAGTTTCGAGGCTTTTGTCAATGCCATCGGGTCAGAAATAGAGCAGGCGCAAGTCCGGCTCATCAGTGCAGCCAATGCGCAGATGCTGTTCCACTATTGGAAGATGGGCAATTATATCCTGTACCACCAGAACCGACAAGGCTGGGGCGGCAAGGTCATCAAAAGACTGGCGCAGGCGATACGGTTCAGTTATCCTGAAAAGAAAGGATATTCGGAACGAAACTTGGCTTATATGTGCCAGTTCGCACGCTCCTATCCATTGGGCGCATTACGGAGTTTTATAGAAACCGATGCGAAATTACTTACTCCAAGTGTGCAGAAAATCACGGATGAACTTCAAAGCCTGAACAATATGACATTTACGCAAGAGCCTCTTGCGCAAATTCAATCCTCAGACAATAAGGAAATTGCAATTGTGCAAGAACCTCTTGCACAAATTCAGGATGTAGTCCAAACATTAGCCGCCGTTTATCAAAAAACGATTGAGGACATAGAAAAACTGTTTCTTACATCGCCTGTCGCAAGAATCAATTGGGCAAGCCATGTGATTATACTCAACAGTTCGCTTCCGTTGGGCGTGGAGTACTGGTATATGAAACAATCCGTGGAAATGGGCTGGAGCAGCAATGTACTTAAAATGCAGATTGAAAGCAAATTGTATGAAAGACAAATCAACAGCCGCAAGGTCAATAATTTTACCACCACGCTTCCTGCACCCCAAAGCGACCTTGCCAACTACCTGTTGAAAGACCCGTATATCTTTGACTTGGCAGGAGCCAAAGAACGTGCGGACGAAAGGGACATAGAGGAACAGTTGGTGAAGCACGTCACCCGTTATCTGCTGGAGATGGGCAGCGGATTCGCCTTTGTCGCAAGGCAGAAACATTTCCAGATTGGCGACAGCGATTTCTATGCCGACCTGATTCTGTACAACATAAAGCTCCATGCCTATGTGGTCGTGGAACTGAAAGCGACCCCGTTCAAGCCGGAATATGCAGGACAGTTGAACTTCTACATCAATGTGGTGGATGACAAACTGAGGGGAGAGAATGACAACAAGACCATCGGGCTGCTGCTATGCAAAGGTAAGGATGAGATTGTCGCACAATATGCGCTGACCGGCTATGACCAGCCTATCGGTATCAGTGATTATCAGCTTAGCAAGGCTGTGCCGGAGAACCTGAAATCGGCGTTGCCGAGCATAGAACAGGTGGAAGAAGAACTGACTATGCTTTTTGACAATGAAAAGAACAAACAAAAGTAGGACACCTATGGCAGACAAGATACAGACGATGATACCCCGATACGGAGAACTCAACAGAATATACAGGGACTATATAGACAATCGCGTTTTCTCTTTTGACAGACAAAAATTCATTTCCGATTTCTGTCAGGAATACAATGACATGAAGTCTTTTGAGGCTGCTATCCTTGAACTGGTGCTTGACAGGCAAAAAGAACAATACAGCTTGATACTCAACAGCCTGAAAACCGAAATAGAAAAGAGCATACAGGCTTATGAGGTGTGCCCGTTGAGTGATAGTGCCGTAGAGCGTGCTTGCTATCGACACATGGAAAGGTATTCCCTTGAAATTGAAGCCCAACTGGATGTAACAAGGAGCCTAAGCAAACCGCTGAATGAAGCCAACAACAGGTATGATTCTATTGGCTACAGGGAACATACTGCCGAAGAGGAAAAACAGGCTGAAAAAGAATATGAACGCTGCAAGGATGAATATGACAAGGAAAGAGCCAAACTGAATGAACTCTATGACCAGCAAAAGGCAGCAAGGAAAGAGGCATTCCAATATATGAAGAACCGTTGTGAGGACATGTACCGTCAAAGTTGCCTTTTTCTGGATATATTGAAGAAATACATTCCTGACGGGAAACGACAGGACGAGCCGAGCAAGCCAATCAGTCAGCAGGAAACGGCGGATGAACAACAAGAGTATTTCAGCATGAAATTGCTTTCGCTCATTCATGAGGTATGTGTTGGAGAACAGTTCGAGGAAATTTCCGCACCGGACTTCTATACCAATATGAACCTGCACCCCTGCAACTGCAAGTTGAGAATTAAACCGAGAGAGAAGATACGTGTATGTTATCTGATATTCCTCATGAGCGAAAAACTCTCCAAACAGGACAAGGACAAATGGAAAGCCGGGATACTGAAACTGCTGGATATTGATGACAGCTACTACAAGTCCAAGTATAAGGAGCCTGTTTCCGATTTTCCCAGTGACAGCAACCAGAATTTCGCCAAGGAAATGGAACATATATTCAGATAATCCGTGATATATCCTGATACTTTACGTAAGTTCCACTTTTACCACTCAAAACAATTTTTGAGTGGTATTTTTATTTTTTTTGATATTCAATAAGATACAATGATATTCGGTTTATACCATCCCCATCCTTACCACTCATAACCCTACCTAATTTTGCATCGTTCGAGAACAGAAATAACAGCCAGTGCGCAGGGCTGATTGTTGAACCAAAAAAGAGTAGAACCATGCAAAATCTACAAGAATTATTATCCAAACCCGTCTGGCAAATGACAGGCGAAGAGTTCATAATGTTAAGCAGGCACGCATCCGGTCAGACGGAAGCGCAGCCGCAGCCCGTAACGGACACAAGCAGGAAATATGTGTACGGAATACTCGGCATAGCCAAACTGTTCGGGTGCAGCCTGCCTACCGCCAACCGTATAAAGAAAAGCGGAAAGATAGACAAGGCTATCACCCAGATAGGGCGCAAGATTATCGTGGACGCGGAACTTGCCCTTGAACTGGCAGGAAAGAAAACTGGCGGACGTCAATAACGGGAGGAATCGCTATGGACTATATGAAAGACATCCGGGAAATATCGGACGAACAGGCGGTAATCCTCTGGCAAGCCTCACGGCTGAGTCTGTCGGGAAAATACGAGAAAGCCCCCGAAATCCTCAGCGTGAAAGGTTCCGTTATCGGTACGTTGGGAAATTTCAGTGCATCCATCGGCAAAGCCAAAAGCAAGAAGACATTCAATGTGTCGGCTATCGTAGCTGCGGCTTTGATGAACGGCACGGTGCTCAGGTATGCGGCTGAACTTCCCGAAGCCAAGCGGAAAGTGCTGTATGTCGATACGGAGCAAGGTCCCTATCACTGCCTGAATGTGATGGAACGCATCATGCGCATGGCAGGGCTGCCCGATGACAGGGATAACGAGAACCTTGAGTTCCTTGCCCTGCGGAAATACACGCCGGAGCAGCGCATAAGGATTGTCGAACAGGCAATCTACCATACGCCGAACCTTGGCCTGGTGGTGATAGACGGTATCCGTGACATGGTGTATGACATCAACAGCCCCAGCGAATCGACACGCATCATATCGAAACTGATGCAGTGGACGGACGACAGGCAGATACATATCCACACGATACTCCACCAGAACAAGGGCGATGAGAACGCGAGGGGACATATCGGCACGGAACTGAACAACAAGGCTGAAACCGTGCTGCTCGTTGAAAAGGACAAAAGCAACGGGGACATAAGCAAGGTTTCCGCCATGCACATCCGTGCGATGGACTTCGAGCCGTTTGCCTTCCGCGTCAATGACAAGGCACTGCCTGAACTGATAGAGGATTACCAGACAGAAGCCAAAACACCCGGCAGACCCCAAGGCGAAAGGTTCGATGCCTGCAAGGACATTTCCGAGCAACAACACCGGATAGCACTGGAAGCAGCATTTTCGTTACAGGACGAATACGGATATAAGGAACTGAGCAAAGCATTGAAAGAGTCGTATGCCTTGGTGGGTGTTCCGTTAAGCGACAACAAGCTGGTCAAACTCATCACAGTGTTGAAGAACAAGCGGATGATAGTGCAGGAGAACGGCAGGAAGTACAGGTACAAACCGGATTTCCACTATTGACACGCTTCCTGCAATCACTTCACTTTATTCTCCGGGTCTATATATTAGGATAAAGCGAAGTGGTTGCAGGGACACATCAAACCGCTTCACTTTAAGCCGTATCCTATATATACGACAATAAAGTGAAGTGGTTATACAGCCAGTAACTTATAAACAGGGACTGGCGAAAAGAAAAAACAAACAATAACCGATAAAGACAATCATTTATGGACATACAGACAGCAAAACAAATCAGGCTGGAAGAATACCTTCACAGCTTGGGATATAGCCCGGTGAAGCGGCAGGGCATCAATCTATGGTACAAATCACCGTTCAGGGAAGAAACCGAAGCCTCGTTCAAGGTGAACACCGAGCGGAACCAATGGTATGATTTTGCGCTCGGCAAGGGCGGCAACATCATTGCGCTGGCTTCGCACCTCTATGCAACGGACAGCGTGCCGTACCTTTTGAAACGCATAGAGGAACAGGCACCGCACGTGCACCCCGTTTCTTTCTCTTTTCGCAAGCAGTCATTTACAGAGCCGAGTTTCCAACAGTTGGAAATCGTGCCGCTTTCTTCTCCTGCCTTGCTCGCTTACTTGCAGGAAAGGAGGATAAATCCGGCACTGGCGAAAAAAGAATGTAAGGAAGCGCGGTTTACGCACAACGGCAAACGGTACTTCGCCATTGCGTTTCCCAACATGTCGGGCGGCTATGAAATCCGCAACCGATATTTCAAGGGCTGTATCGCACCGAAGGAAATATCCCACATCAGACAGTCGGGAGAGCCAAAGGGCACGTGTTTCGTTTTCGAGGGATTTATGGACTACCTCTCATTTCTGACTCTACGGCTCGAAAGCTGTCCGCAATACCCTGAATTCGACAGGCAGGATTACATGGTTCTGAACTCTGTTGCCAATGTTTCCAAGGCACTTTATCCATTGGGAAGCTATGAGCGAATCCACTGTTTTTTTGACAATGACCGTGCAGGAATGGAAGCCCTTCAGCAAATCCGCAAGGAATACGACAGCACCCAGCATATACGGGACGCTTCACAAATCTACAGCGGATGCAAAGACCTGAACGAGTATTTGCAGAAACGCATGGCGGATAGAAAAGAGCAAATGCAATTCGTCAAAAAGAGGAATGATGCGTTACCCAAGAAACCGAAAGGCTTCCGGTTATAGCCCACTATAACTACACGCTTCGCTTTCGTAGTTGTGGGCTCTCCCGAGGGGCTTAGGACGCTGCCCTAAGAACCCGGCAAGGGCTTTCAGCCCTATGCAACCCGACCAAAGAGTGACCCTCTCTTTGGAAACTCCGCTCATGGGTTGCACCCCTAAGAACCCCTTGCGGATATGTGCGGAAAGCAACAAACAGATTTAGTAAACAATCAAATTAAAAATTGAATAGATGGCAACAAAATCAAGCATACATATCAAGCCTTGCAACGTGGCATCAAGCGAGGCTCATAACCGGAGAACTGCCGAGTATATGCGCAACATCGGAAAATCCAAAGTATATGTGGTATCCGAACTCTCTGCGAATAACGAGCAGTGGATAAACCCGGACTTCGGCAATCCCGAATTGCAGGCGCACTATGAGGACATCAAACGGATGGTCAAGGAAAAGACCGGTCGTGCCATGCAGGAAAAGGAGCGTGAGCGCAAAGGGAAGAACGGCAAGATTATCAAAGTGGCAGGATGTTCACCCATACGTGAGGGCGTGTTGCTCGTCAGACCGGACACGACATTGGCAGATGTGCATAAGTTTGGCGAAGAGTGCCAAAGACGCTGGGGCATTACACCGCTCCAAATCTTCCTGCACAAAGACGAAGGGTATTGGCTGAACGGACAGCCTGACCCGGAGGACAGGGAGAGTTTCAAGGTTGGCGAAAGGTGGTTCAAACCGAATTACCATGCGCATATCGTATTCGATTGGATGAACCACGATACAGGTAAAAGCCGCAAACTCAATGACGATGACATGATGCAGATGCAGACCTTGGCATCCGACATTCTGCTAATGGAGCGTGGAAAGTCAAAGGCTGTAACAGGTAAAGAACATCTGGAACGGAACGACTTCATCATTGAAAAACAGAAAGCCGAACTGCAACGCATAGAAGCCGTAAAGCGGCATAAGGAACAGCAGGTAAACCTTGCAGAACAAGAACTCAGACAGATGAAATCGGAGATACGCACGGACAAGTTCAAAAGCGCAGCTACCGATGCTGCCACGGTCATAGTAAGCGGAGTGGGTTCTCTCTTCGGCAGCGGGAAAATGAAGAAACTGGAACAATCCAATGAAGAATTGCGTCAGGAAATTGCCAAACGGGACAAGGGCATTGATGACTTGAAAGCCCAAATGCAACTCATGCAAGAGCAGCATGGCAAGCAGATACGCAATCTTCAAGGAATACATAATCGGGAACTTGAAGCCAGAGACAAAGAAATATCACGGCTGAATATCCTGCTTGAAAAGGCTTTCAAGTGGTTTCCGATGCTTGGGGAGATGCTGAGAGTAGAAAAGCTATGCGCTGCCATCGGCTTCACCAAAGAAATGATAGAGAGCCTTCTGACAAAGAAAGAGGCTATCAGATGCAACGGCAGGATTTATTCCGAAGAACACAGACGGAAGTTTGACATCAAGAATGATATTTTCAAGGTGGAAAAGAATCCGACCGATGACAGCAAACTGGTACTGACCATAAATAGACAGCCGATTGGCGAATGGTTCAAAGAACAATGGGAGAAATTTCGACAAGGTTTGCGGCAGCCAGCGGAAGAGCCAAGAAAAAATAGAGGATTTAGGCTGTAATTCGATGGTAGCTGATTGGATTTCAATAAAATTCTGTATTTTTGCAAACGGATTGAGGCAACTCTTTCCAAGACATAAGAGAAAAAGAAGAAGCGTTATGCTTATCTTGTACTTGAAAACGTAGGAAATTTTCAAATTAGATGCAAGGATAGCATAGTGGTTCTCACGCTATAGCGTGGGCTGCTATTGTTACATCTGCATCTATGGTTTCCTACGACCTTCAAGTAAGAGTGTGGCATACAGTTCACGCTTTTATCGTTATGACGAATGTTCAATTTAATAATTTTATGATATGAAAAAATTATGTCTGTTACTGCTAATCTTATTTGCTTTGTATGGTTGCGTGGGAACTCCTAATAAGGCAAATAAAAAGTTCTTCAATGTACAGCAAGACAATTTTGACAATATGCTTGCTCGAAACAAAGACAAAAGTTATCGTTTGGGAAATAAGATATTAGAAAAAGAATTTAATGATAGCGTTAAATTAGCAATTGGTGAATATATGGATTCTGTAAAATTATTTATCAATTGGAAAGCCCAAATTCAGAATATTAACAGTAGAGAAACGGGCAAATCTATTGCATTATCATTTGAGTTAGAGTATGCTCCGGAACAATATAGAAAGGTAACTTTTGATGTGGACTATATTCTACCTAAGGATAGCTTAAATTCCGATAAAGTATATCAAACAGTGAAAAGTATAAACAATTATTCTACCGTTTATTTCGATGGTTTTATAAGGAGAAAGGCTAATGGAGAAGCTTATTATAGTTCATTCTCAGATGATTTAATGCATAGCTATCCGGACTTTAAGTTTTTTGTAGTTGATATAAATACGACATCGAAAGGTGATACATTGTCAAATAATCTCCAAAACGCTGTTGAATTAAGTTTCAAAGCAATAGAACCACTTGAATTAAATTTTAAAAAGGAAATATCAAAAAGAGAGTTAAACAAACGAGTAGAAAATATAGCTCCACAATTCAAAGCGGCAAAAGAAGTGCTGACTCAAGAAGAAAAAGCGTATATTGATAGACTAACCCAAGCTCTTACATATAATTTCTTATACGCACAATAAAAACACATAAAGAATCAGCCCATCAAATATGTCCTTGCAAAAAACGGTTTATTTGGTGGACTGATGTATTGGGAGAATGATTTGCGAAGAATGGACTTGTGGCTCCTCATAGGAATCATTCAATTCTTTTATTTGTTTAATAGCTAAAACTTATGAATTAGTAGTTGCAATGATTGCGATTACAATTATTGCAAATATCACAATAGCACTAATAATCATTTCTGTCGTACAACCAGAATTTGATTTAAGCGAAGGTGATGTTTTTCCATCAGTGCTATCAATTATATGTAAATTTTCCACACCTAATATTTGGCATAACTTATCTGCTGTAATTGAAGCCAAATTCTCCGGCATGGGCGTACCAATTTTCTCATAAAAAGGATTATATTTATCTTTTTTCCTTTTTAGCATCGTTTCAAGAGAATAAATAAAATCGGTCTGCCTTTGCGCAGCATCAATAATTTCTTCATTAAAATGGTCGTTAAGATATTCATAAGCCCCCTTTCTATCTTCTTTTAATAGAAATTTTGCCACCTCAGCGGATAAAACTTCTTCAGAGGTTATGTGCGCCAGTCTTTTCTCCATTTCTTCACGTTGTTTGCGGAGGCTATCTGCCACACCTCTTGTTATAGAACTACCAGCAACATATCCTGCTCCGGCATTTAACAAATCTTTATTATCCATATGTGTACTTGTTAGAATTACTTTTCAACTATGCATCCGCTATCATTTTTG
>ULTW01038750.1_pt1 | contig 13448 bp, 10 predicted proteins | sample 1957961 | NCBI WGS metagenome assembly ULTW01 (sample SAMEA4835744, study PRJEB28245) | human gut metagenome | biome: gut microbiome; material: fecal sample | place: Denmark | collected 2008 | reverse complement strand
GCCGCCGCCTGCAGACCTGCCGCCGGGTTTGCCGCTATCAGCTCGATGAGATACAGCTCAAACCGGCTGCCCGCATCCTCTTTCCGGAGCAGAGCCCCCGCGTCCTCCAGCTGTTCCACGATGCAGGCGTCGGCCCGGCGGGCATAATATTCAAGGCAGTGCCGCTGCACCCGCCCCCGCAGCACCGCATCCGGGCTGCAGACCGCAATGTGAAAGATCATTTTTTCAATTCCTTCCTCCTGCCCGGCCTTCCGGGCGCTTGCATTTTGCGCCGCACGGGAGTATAGTTACTATAAAATCAGAAAAGGAGACGCCGCCATGAATCAGCCCCTTGTCAGCATCATCCTGCCCGTGTACAACGCCCAGAACCATCTGGCCCGCTGCGTGGGCAGCATCTGCGCACAGACCTATTCCAACATCGAGATCATCATCCTGAACGACGGTTCCAAGGACCAGAGCCTGCCCGTCTGCGAAGAGTTCCGCGCCAAAGACCCCCGCATCGTGCTGGTGGACAAGGAAAACTCCGGCGTAGCGGACACCCGCAACCTGGGCCTGAAACTGGCCGGCGGCAAGTATGTGCAGTTCGTGGACAGCGACGACTATCTCGACCCGGACTTCACGGCTGCTCTCGTGGCCGCGGCCGAGGAGCACACCGCCGACCTCGTCATCGCGCCCTACAAGATGGTCATCCCGGCGGGCGCTTCCAAGCCCGAACAGGTGCTCGATAAGATCCAGGACGAGCTGGGCGTCATGAGCGTCGCCCGGCCCCCGGAGATGCGGGAGTACGGCTTTCTGCCCGCAGGCGTTTATGACAAGGACACCTTCGCCCTCCGCCTGATGGACAAGCCCGCCTCCTATTTTTACAGTGTGCTCTGGAACAAGCTCTACCGTCGCGACCTCCTGACCCGGAACGACATCCAGTTCGTCAGCGAGATGCACTGGGCCGAAGACCTCGTCTTCAACCTGCGGTATATCCAGTACGCCGAGACCTTCGTTTCCATCGGCAAGGCCGGCTATTACTACGTCCAGAACCCGCAGAGCATCTGCCACACCCAGGTCCACGTATCCACCGTGGTGCAGAACAAGCTGCAGGTGTTCCGCTATTACAAAGACCTCTACACCCGCCTGGGCATGTATGAGGAGGTGCGCCCCCAGCTGTATAAATTCCTAGTGGACATCGCCGAGAGCACCTACCCCTCCGGCCCGTTCAAAAAGGCCATTGATGAGGCAAAAGCCTACTGGAAAGAGCACAAACCGGAACAGGAATGATAACAAAAATCGAGAGGCCGATGGCCTCTCGATTTTCGTTATGAGAGGTTACGCTCCGATGGCGGCGCACTTCTTGGCCAGCCAGTCGCGCTCCTCCTCGGTCAGGCGGGGAGCGAGCTTGGTGAAGACCTCGCGGTGGTAGGCGTTCAGCCACTCGATCTCGTCCTTGGTCAGGATGCCGGGCACCACAGGCGAGGTGGCGATGGGCACAAAGGTCAGCGGGCGGAAGGCCAGGAAGGTACCGTACTGGTTGTCGGCCTTGTGGTAGCACTCCAGCTCGTTCTCGATGCGGATGCCGACGACGCCGCTCTCGTAGACGCCCGGCTCGTCGGTGACGATCATGCCCGGCTGGAACACGGTGGTGTTGCGGCCGTTCAGAGCGTGGGGGCCTTCGTGGACATTGCCCACGAAGCTGACGCTGTGGCCGGTGCCGCAGCGGTAATTGATGAGGTGCTGCCACAGCGGCTCACGGGCGATGGTATCCAGCATGTGGCCGTCGCAGTAGTTCAGCCAGACGGCCTTGGCAATGTCGATGTGGCACTGCAGCGTCCAGGTGTAGAACCGCTTTTCGTCCTCGGTCAGCTCGCCCAGCGGGTAGGTGCGGGTGATGTCGGTGGTGCCGTCCATGTAGGTCGCACCGCTGTCCACCAGCAAAAAGCCCTTCTTTTCGAGCTTGGCGTGGTCTTCCTCGGTGGCATGGTAGTGCATCATGGCCGCGTTGCCGCCGTAGGCTGCAATGGTGCCGAAGCTCTCCACGATGAACTTGTCCTGTGCCGAGCGGTACTTGTGGAGGATCTCGTCCACGGTCAGCTCCGTCAGCTCCTCGCCTGCGGCCAGACGCTCTTCCAGCTCCTTCTGGAACCGCACCATGGCCACGGCATCGCGCAGATGGGTCTCACGGTTGTGGTTCAGCTCGGTCTCGTTCTTGACGCCCTTCATCGGCAGCAGGGGGTCGGCCTCGTCCTTGACGGTCAGGACCGGGTTGTTGCACAGGGTCTCATAGACCGCATAGTTGACGGAAGCCGGGTCGGCCAGAACGGTCTGGGCCTCGGTCTCTGCGGCCAGGAAGGTGAGGATATCGTCATATTCGGCGATCTCGACGCCGTTCTCCTTCAGCTCGGCAGCGGCCTCCGCGCCCAGACGACGGGTGTTGATGAAGAGGACGGCACGGTCCCCGGTCACATAGCAGTAGGCCATGGCATAGGGGGTGCACTGAATGTCCATCGCGCGGAGGTTCAGCAGCCAGGCCAGGTTGTCCAGCTTGCCCACCAGCTGGGCCGTGCAGCCCAGCTCCTTGAGCTTGGCCCGCAGCTGCTCCAGCTTCTCGGCGGGGGCAAAGCCCGCATACTCCTTGCTCAGGAGCCAGGCCGGGGTCTCCGGCAGGGCAGGGCGGCCCTCGGTCCACAGCTCATCTTCCAGATTCAGGGTCTTGATGGTGCCGTGCTTGGCGTCCAGCGCTTTCTGTACGCTGCGCACCAGCTGGCAGGAAACGGTCAGGCCGCACAGGCCCAGCACACCGCCTTCCGGCAGGGCATCGGCGCAGTACTGCTCCACGGTGGGCACACCCGGCTCGCCCATCCGTTCCAGCTCGATCTCGGTGCCCGCGATCTCCTTTTCGGCCTGCACAAAATAGCGGCCGTCGGCCCACAGGGCGCTCTTGTCTCTGGTCACGACGAAGTTCGAGTTCTCGCCGTGGAAGCCGGAGAAATAGGTCAGAGAGGTGTAGTGGTCGGGCAGATACTCGCTGGAGTGCGGGTCGCCCACCGGGATGAGGTAGAGGTCCACGCCATTGGCGTCCATGGCGGCGCGCAGCGCAGCCAGACGCTCAGGGACTGTATTCATGCTCATGATAAAAGCCTTCTTTCTTGCACTTGCCGGAAAAACGTCCGGCGGCGGTTCTCGCTGGCTCCTATTGTATCATTCCGGCGCACGGATTGCAATTGCCCCGGCCGTTTTACTCCAACGGGGTGAAACGGCGCTTATTCGTCCTCCGTCTTTGATTTCAGATCCAGCTCCGGCATCAGCTCCTCGCTGATGATGGTGAGCATCTGTTCCATTTTGTCCACGTCCTCAGCGGGGAAGCGCTCCCGCACACGCTCGACCACGGTGTGCAGGTAGGAATAGCTGATGTTGTAATACTCGAAATACTTCTGGGTGGGGCGCAGGTGGTACTCGCGCCGGTCCTTGGCGGACTGGATCTTTTCCACGTAGCCCTTGCGCATCAGGCTGCCGATCTTATACGCCGCGTTGGGGGTAGAGATCTTCATCATCCGCGAGAACTCCGCAATGGTGGGCTCGCCCATGGCCATGATGCCCTCCATGCAGAAGGACTCCACCGTGGTCAGGGTCGCCTCGCGGGTGGCAAAGCGCTGAAACACGTTCTGATAGAAGTGCAGCTTGAATTTTGTGTAAACGTCGTTGAATGCTTTTTCCAGCATGGTACGGCTCCTTCCGATTGCTCAATTTCCTTTAGTATACCATGTTTTTTCCCAGAAGCAACGGAATTTTTCCGTTTTGAAACAAAGGGCCCCCCAGCCCATGCAGGCCGGGAGGTCCTTTGCATTAAGGGGGACGCTCACTGCGTCGGGGATGTTCAGGTGGTGCCGAGGAGCTTTTTGAGCCGGAGCCATGCGCCGAAGACGTCCATCTTGGTGACATAATGGTCCGGGTCAAAGAAGGACGCATCCTTCTTGTCGGCCGCGTCCATCAGGCCGTTCTGGACCGCCCAGCGGGTGGCCTTTTGCAGCTCGATCTCTTCGGTGGGGATATCGCCGTAAAGGGTGGGCAGAGCCACCTCCGGTTTGCCTGCGGTCTCCCACAGGAGCAGCGCCAGCGCACGGCGGTCGGTCGGCACCGGCACACCCTGGGGCAGCGCATTGGCGAGGTAGAGGTCTACGCCCAGGCTCACGCCCTGCCACACCACGATGCCTGCGGCTGCGCCGCCCACCGCGATGGTCGCCGCCGTTGCCAGCGGAGAGGGCGCTGCATCCTCGATGATCTCCGCCGAGCGGTACTGCGCCCGGATGGTCACATCTTCGGGGGGCATCTGGAAGGTCATGGCCTCGGCCCGGTAATCGACGTTGATATCGCCGCTGAGCTTGTCCGACGAAATGCTCCACAGGTCAAACGTCATGCCGTCCGGAATGTCGTTCTGGTCCAGCACCACGGTCAGGGTTTCGTTCTCCTTGGCGGAAACAGACGTCTTGCCGTCGATCGTGCCGCCGATGACGGTCACGGTGTAGGTGGTGGGTTCAGGTTCCGGTTGAGGCTCCGGATTGGGTTCCGGTTCAGGCGTCGGTTCCGGTTTGGGTTCGGGCGTCGGTTCGGGCTCCGGTTTCGGTTCCGGCTTCGGTTCGGGTTCCGGTTCCGGCGTCTTGGTGATGGGTTCGCCGTTCAGCGTACCGCTGCCGGTGATGTTCCCGCTGATCGTGCCGTTGTTGGTCACAGCACCGTTGAAGGTGCCGCTGTTGATGGTGCCGTTGTTCTTGACTTCGTCGTGGAAGGTGCCCTTCTCGATGGTGCCATCGTTCTCGACTGGCTTATGGAACGTGCCGTCGTTGATGGTGCCCGGTGCCCGATTCTCGACCGGGCCGTGGAAGGTGCCGCCCAGAATGTGGCTATTGTTGATCACTTTGCCGTTGAACTCGCCGCCCGTGATGGCCGTCGGCTTGCCCACAAAGACTTTGCACTCCACCGCCGAACCATCTCCGATGGTGCTGAAATCGAACAGCCCGTCCGTCAGAAGCAGCATGTCGCCATTGGTCGGCTCATTTTTAATGTACTCCCAGCCGTCGCCCTTGCAGGGGTTTTTGCCGCCGTTGGAATCCTTCGGATAACCATTCTCCATAACGAGGTCGGTGCTGGTGATCGCTTTGTTCAGCACCACGTCCTTGTCGTCCGGCATGGTAAAGGTCACGGTCGTCTTGTCGCTGCCGTAGCTGCTGTTGCAGTTGCCCGTGCTGATGGGCTGGCCGTTCAGGCTGAAAATCTCGGTATCGGCAGTGATGGTCACTTCCTTCGTCGTGGCATTGCTGGTCACGACGTAGGGGACCCAATCCGCAGACACACCGTTGACTTTCTCGATCTTGGCATTGGAGGCCACGGTGATGGAGTGGCCACCGGTTACCCCGGTCAGGTTCGCATTGCGGTTGAACACGCCGCCAGTGATGATGCCGTTGTTTTCCACCTTGTACGTGAAGGTGCCGCCAGAGATCGTTCCTTTGGTGTTGTTTTCCACACTGCACATGTCCTTGAAGGTGCCGTTCTCTATGGTGCTGTTGTTTATCACCCTGCACATGTTCTTGAAGGTGCCGTTCTCTATGGTGCTGTTGTTTGTCACACTGCACACGTTCTTGAAGGTGCCCTTCTTGATGGTGCCGTTGTTTGTCACACTGCACGTGTCCTGGAAGATGCCACCAGAGATTATTCCTCCGGCGTTGTTTGTCACTTTTTTCTCAAAGGTGCCGCCGGTAATTTCCACACCCGATTGAATCTCAATCGCACACTGCACAGGCTCTGTGGAACTGAGATCAAACGTTCCACTCGTCAGAGTCAGTGTCTTGGTGATGTGATCGTAACTCCAGCCGGTGCCACTGCAAGAGATTTTGCCCTCGTTGGAAGCCTTCGGCCAGCCGTTCTCCATGACGAGGTCGGTGCAGGTGATCGCTCCGTTCAGCACCACGTCCTTGTCGTCCGGCATGGTGAATTTCACGGTCGTCTTGTCGTTTTCATCGGGATAGCTGCTGTTGCAGTTGTTCGCGCCGATGGGCTGGCCGTTCAGGCTGAAGATCTCGGTGTCGGCGGTGATGATTACTTCATTCGTCGTGGCATTTTCGGTCACGACGACGTAGGGGTCCCAATCCGCAGACATACCGTTGACTTCCTTGATCTTGGCACCGGAGGCCACGGTGATGGAGTGGAGACCTGTTACGTTGGTTAGAGTTGCATTGCCGTTGAACACGCCGCCAAAGATTCTTCCGTGGCCATTGCTTGTCACACTGCTCTTGAAGGTTCCTCCGGTGATCATTCCGTTGGAGTTTGACACTTTTTCATGGAAGGTTCCACCAGAGATTACTCCTAGGTCGTTGTTTATCACTTCTCCCTCAAAGGTGCCGCCGGTAATTTCCACACGCAATCGAGTCTCAACCGCGCACGCCACAGGCTTTGCCCCCCGTCCATTATTGGGGTTTTGGGGATAGGTGGAGTTGAAATTAAACGTTCCATCCGTCAGAGTCAGTGTCTTGGTGTTTTTATCGTAACTCCAGCCTTTGCCCTTGCAGTCGGCATTGCCGTTGTTGGAGCTGACCGGGTAGCCGTCATACGTCATGATGAGTCCGCCGCAGCCGATTATCACGCTACCTTCTTGCATGGTAAAGGTCACGGTATTCTTGTCGGTGCTGTCTTGTCTGCTGTTGTAGGGGTTCGTGCTGAGGGGCTGGTCGTTCAGGCTGAAGATCTCGGTGCTGGCGGTGACGGTCACTTCCGGCAGCGCATTTCCTTTCATTACGACGACGTAGGGGTCCCAAACCGCAGACACATCGTTGACTTTCTCGATCTTGTCACCGGGGGAGGCCCCATCCACGGCGATGGGGTAGACACCAACTCTCGGTACGTCTACGTCTATGTAGCCGTTGAACACGCCGCCAGTCACGCTGCCGTCGTTCCTAGACAGGCCCGCCGCGAAGGTTCCGCCGGTGATTATTCCGTTGCCGTTTGACACTGTTCCCTTAAAGGTTCCACCAGAGATTCCTCCTCCGTCGTTGTTTATCACTTCTTGCTCAAAGGTGCCGTTAGTGATGTTTCCTCCTTGGTTGTTTGACACTTTTTTCCAGAAGGTGCCGTTGGCGATTGTTTCGAAGTTTAGCACTTCTCCATTGAAGGTACCTTTATTGATATTGCCGTTGTTTGTCACTGTTCCTTCAAAGGTGCCTTTGTTGCTATCGATGTTGCCTTTGTTTGTCACACTGCCCGTGCTCTGGAAGGTACCACCAAAGATTCTTCCGCTGGTGTCGTTTGTCACTGTTCCTTCAAAGGTGCCATCGTTGATGTTGCTGTTGTTTATCACACTGCACCCGTTCTGGAAGGTACCACCGCTGATAGTGTTGTTGTTTGTCACACTGCACCCGTTCTGGAAGGTACCACCGCTGATGGTGCTCCAGTTTGTCACACTGCCCTTGAAGGTGCCGTTCTCGATGGTGCCGCTGTTTGTCACGGTTCCATTGAAGGCACCACCGGATATGGTGCCTTTGTTTGTCACGGTTCCATTGAAGGCTCCGCCCACGATTTTTCCTAGCGTACCCCATGATACCACATTGTTTTCCACCATGGTATTGAAGGTGCCGTCATAAATCGTTCCGCCGTTGTTTGTCACTGCTTTCTCAAAGATGCCGCCGGTAATTTCCGCATCCGATTCAATCTCAATCGGACACGCCACAGGCGGAGCGGTCTGCGTTCCTGCACTGGTGTTTTGGGGATGGGTGGAGCTGAAATCAAACGTTCCATACAGCAGACACAGTGTGCCGTTCATGTACACCCAGTTGTGGCCCACGGTGCCCTCCGAATAGACCGGCAGACCGTTCGCGCCCATGACGAGCTCTGGGGGAGGGGCTGCAAAAGCCCCCAGGGGGAGCACGGAGAGCACCATGCTCAGTGCGAGAATCAGGCTGAGAATGCGTTTTTTCATTGGGGTCGTCCTCCTCTTCTGCCAAAGGCCGCACGGTCGTTCGTTTCTGGGTCCATCATACCATAAAAACAGCCGGAAGGAAAGCAAAGCCGCGTGAAACACCCTGAAAACTGCGCGAATGACGATTTTTGCCCCCTTGACCGGGCCAAAAGTGCCGGTTGGGTCAGTCTGCTTTGGCCGTTCGCAGCCGGATGACGTTCAGCACCACCAGCTCCAGCACGATGGCCACGGCCAGTAGCACCAGCGAGGTGAGCAGGCTGGCGCTGGCGCCCAGGAACATCTGGCTCAGGCCGGTGACGACATAGCACACCGCCGAGATGGCCGCCGCCGTGATGGCATAGGGCAGCTGAGTGGACACATGGTTCACATGGCTGCAATGAGCACCGGCGGACGCCATGATGGAGGTGTCCGAGATGGGGGAGCAGTGGTCGCCGCACACCGCGCCGGACAGGCAGGCCGCAATGGAGATGACCAGCATCTCCCCCTGCGGGAACGCATGGCAGACGATGGGGATGAGGATGGAGAAGGTGCCCCAGGACGTGCCGGTGGCAAAGGCCAGGAACACCGCCACCAAAAAGATGATGGTCGGCAGCAGATATTGCAGCGCAGCCGCCGAGCCGTTGAGCAGGTTGGCCACGTAATACTTGGCACCCAGCAGGTTGGTCATGCCGGAAAGGGTCCACGCCAGCGTCAGGATGAGCATGGGGCTGACCATGGCCTTGAAGCCCTCCGGGATGCAGGCCGCGAAGTCCTGAAAGGTCATCACGCCGCGCACCCGGTAGAACACGAAGGTGAACAGCAGCGCGATGCTGCTGCCCAGCACCAGGCCCGCCGAGGCGTTGCAGTCGGAGAAGGCGGTGATGAAGTCCACGCCTTCAAAGAAGCCGCCGGTGTAGATGAGGCCGAAGATGCAGGCCGCAATGAGCACCAGCACCGGCAAAATCAGGTCGATGACATGGCCGCAGGCTACGGTGCCGTCGTCCACATCGTCGCCGTAGGGGCGGTCTTCGGTGGTAAAGAGGTCGCCCTTCAGCGCGTTGTCCTCGTTGAGCTTCATGGGGCCGTAGTCGGTGCCCGTGAAGATGAGGAAGAGGATCATGATGATGGTCAGCAGGGCGTAGTAGTTATACGGAATGGTGCGCAGGAACATGGTAAAGCCGTTGATGCCCGAACCTTCCGGCACCGAGGAGGTGACGGCCGCCGCCCAGCTGGACACCGGCGCGATGATGCAGACCGGGGCCGCCGTGGCGTCGATGAGGTAGGCCAGCTTTGCGCGGGAGACCTTCTGCCGGTCGGTCACAGGCCGCATGACGGAGCCTACGGTCAGGCAGTTGAAGTAGTCGTCCACAAAGATGAGCACACCCAGAACAAGGGTCATGAACTGCGCCCCCGCGCGGGTGTGGATGTGGGTGGACGCCCAGCGGCCAAAGGCCGCGCTGCCGCCCGCCTTGTTCATCAGGGCCACCAGGATGCCCAGCATGACCAGAAAGACCAGAATGCCCACGTTGCTGGAGTCGGACAGCTTGGCGACCATGCCGCCGTCTTCGTTGAAGAACAGGGTGTTCAGGGCCAGTTCCAGGTTGCCGTTGGCAAAGAGCAGCGCACCCGTCGCGATGCCCACCAGCAGCGAGGTGTAGACCTCCTTGGTGTTCAGTGCCAGCACGATGGCCACCACCGGCGGCAGCAGGGAGAGCGCCGTGCTGTACACGGCGCAGGTGTAGGTAGACGGGTCGGCAATGGTGCCGGGGGTTGCCGCCGTGCACCACAGCAGCAGAGCGAACACCAGCACGGCGCCCGCCCACGAAAGATTGACTTTTTTCATAAGATCTGATTCCTCTTTTGATTTTTTGCCTCAGCGCGGGGCAGACTATCCCCAACCAGACAGGGAAGGGGGTGTTTGCCGCGCCGGATTATAAAGCGCTGTACTTTGAACTGTTCCGCGCCAGCGAACAGGCCGCCCGCCTCCTCCACGAGGCCCAGCAGCGGGCCGAAGAACAGGTGATGGCGGAGGATGAACCGCCGCTGCGGTTGGAAGAACCGCTCCGTCCCCACGCAAGGGAAGGCAAGGCCCGGAAAACGTGAAGCGGCTGCGGGACTGACCCTCTCCGTCAGTGCTGCGCACTGCCACCTCTCCCGAAGGGCGAGGCATTGGCAGGCCGGGCCAGCCCTGCTGTTCGCTTGGGCCCGATGGGGCGCAAGGTGCCGGGCCCTGCTCTCATTGGCAGCGGCATTTGTATTGCAGCCGTGAATCGAGACAGCGGAGCCCGACCGTTCCCGATCGAAAAAAACTTCGCTCGTCCAGCACGACCACTACCGACTCGCCAGTGGCTCTCCCTTCGGGAGAGCTGTCACCGAAGGTGACTGAGAGGGTTCACCTCTTCTTGCTCTCCGCCTTCGCCGCGAACTTCGCGTCATTGACGACGAAACGCTCATGCACACCGCCGCCCACGGGGCCTTTTTCGTCGTGCAGCGAGACCTTGAACACCAGCTTCCGGCCTTCCACGGCGGTCAGCTCGCTCTCACAGGTCACGGTCATACCCACGGGGGTGGGGGCGGTGTGCTCCAGCTCCAGCTTCGTGCCCACCGAGCCGCAGCCCTCGTCCAGCTCGGACGCGACGCTCATCCAGCAGGTCTTTTCGGCCAGTGCCACCAGTGCAGGCGTTGCGAACACATCCAGTGTGCCGCTGCCCATGGTCTTTGCGGTGTTTTCGTTCGTCACGAGCTGGCTCTGCTCGCCGTGAATGCCAATAGTCAACATAAAAAAACTTCCTTTCCAGAATCGCCTTGCGGCAGTAAATTTCCGACCTCCTGATAGGATACCACATTTTCCGCGTCGATGCACCTGTTTTTGGTGGATTTCTGCATTTTCCTCTTTCCTGTCAGCCCAAAACGCGTTATGATAGGGCAAAATGGGGGAGGGTACGCCTATGAACGACTTCTGGAAATCCTACGATATCACCGCGCTGGAGTACGGAGTGAATTATCAGTGTTACCCACTGTATGGAAGAATCCATCTCACCGAACTGGCGCTTTCACTGGTCTTCATCCTGAGTGCTGCGCTCTGGTACAGGCACAGCGGGCCAAAACAGCGGCGGCGTATCCTGGTGGGGGTCACGGTGCTTCTGCTTCTTGACGAAGCGGCCCTTCTGCTCGGCATGGCCCTGACTGGCCAGTGGAATTGGAGCTATCTCCCGCTCCACCTATGCAGCATCCATGTTTTCGTCTGCCTGTACAACACCCTGTTCGACCAGAACTGGTGCAAAGAGGAACTTTACGCCCTCTGCATCCCCGGCGCGGCGCTGGCCCTGCTCTGCCCAAGCTGGTTGGATGTGCCTTCATGGTGGACGCTCATCAACTTGCACTCGGTCTCCATCCACGCCCTGCTGGTGCTTTACCCGGTCCTTCTCGTTGTGGGCGGCTACCGCCCCAGCCCCCGCCGGGTGCCGCAGGTACTGGCTTTCCTGTTCGGCACCGCCTTGCCCATCTATTTTCTCAACAAGTCTCTGTACACGAACTTCTATTTCCTGAACAACCCAACCGCCAACGTCATCACCTGTGCCTTCACGAGATTTCTGGGTGAACCGTATTATATACTCGGCTTCCTGCCCGCCATCGCTGCGGCACTGGCGGTGATGTATCTGCCATGGGCAGCAAAAAACTTCACCGAAAATCGACGAAAACATTGACACTTTTTCCGCTTACTTTTCCACGCTCAAAACGCACCCTTTTTGCAGATTGAAATCGCAGTTTTCTTGCGTATTGGGGTATTTTTTTACAATTTTGAGGTTCTGCTCAAAATCTTTGCAAAAAGCCTTGACAGGGTTCCTTCTGCGTGATACTATGAACACATGAACAAACGTTCACATGAATGTGCCGCGAAAGGAGAGACTGCCATGAACGACCCCAAAGACGCTCTGCCCGCCGCGCAGCCGGGGCCTCTTGTGATGCCGGATGACGAAGTGCTGTATGAACTGGCCGACCTGTTCCGGGTGTTCGGCGACTCCTCCCGCATCAAGATCCTGTATGCGCTCCACGACAGCGAGCTGTGTGTGCAGGACCTCGCGAATGCGGTGCAGCTGAGCCAGTCTGCGGTGAGCCACCAGCTCCGGGTGCTGAAGGACTCGAAGCTCGTGCGGTTCCGCCGGGACGGAAAGACCGTTTACTACGCACTGGACGATGACCATGTGCGCAGCATCCTCTCCATGGGGATGGACCATATCGAAGAATAACCGAAAGGCAGGTACTTATTATGAAGAAGAGCTACAAGATCGAAGTCGATTGCGCAAACTGCGCCCAGAAGATGGAAGACGCCGCCAACACCGTGGCCGGTGTGGCAAATGCGACCGTCAGCTTCATGACCCAGAAGATGAAGGTGGAGTTCGCAGAGGGCGCAGACCCCCACGACACCATGGTGAACGTTCTGGCCGCCTGCAAAAAGGTCGAGGACGACTGCGAGATCTTTGATATCTGAGCAACGCATCCGATGAGAACGGCTCCTCCTGCGGGGGAGCCGTTTCCTTCCCCGGCGATTTCCTGTTGAAAGAAAAGCCAGTTTTCAACACTTTCCACCGGGTTTTCAACAGCTTTTGCGGAAAAGTTTGAAAACAAACGCGAAAAAGTCAGATTTCTTCGGGAAAACCTCGTGGAAAACATGGGGGAAAACGTGGAAAAGTTTCCTTTCCGGGGAAAACCTGTTGAAACCGCCCCCAGCCATCCGTCAAAAGGAGAGTTTCGTATGACCAAAAAGCAGAAAAAGGTGCTGTATCAAATCATCGCAGCGGTCATCCTGATCGTGATCCTGAAGCTCCTGCCCGCATTCCCCACCCCGGTGGAGCTGGTGCTCTACCTCATCCCGTACCTCGTGGTGGGCTGGGATGTCCTGCGCAAGGCGCTCAAGGGCATCAAGAACCGCCAGCCGTTCGACGAGTGCTTCCTGATGGCCGTTGCCACCGTGGGCGCGTTCGCGCTGGGCGACTATGTCGAGGGCTGCGCCGTCATCCTCTTTTACCAGATCGGCGAGCTGTTCCAGAGCGTGGCCGTCGGCAAGAGCCGCCAGAGCATCTCCAGCCTGATGGACATCCGCCCCGACTACGCCAACATCGAGGACGCAGACGGCAAGCTGGAACAGGTGGACCCCGATGATGTCGAAGTCGGCACCGTAATCGTGGTCCAGCCCGGCGAACGTGTGCCCATCGACGGCGTGATCGTGGAGGGCACTTCGGCCCTGAACACCGCAGCCCTGACCGGCGAGAGTCTGCCCCGCGATGTGCAGACCGGCGACGAGGTCATCAGCGGCTGTGTGAACATGACCGGCCTGCTCAAGGTGCGCACCACCAAGGAATTTGGCGAGTCCACGGTCTCCAAGATCCTCGACCTGGTGGAAAATTCCAGCATGAAGAAGGCCCGCACCGAGAACTTCATCACCCGTTTTGCCCGCGTGTACACCCCCGCCGTCTGCTACAGCGCACTGGCTCTGGCGTTCATCCCGCCGGTGGTC
>ULTW01054197.1_pt1 | contig 13459 bp, 14 predicted proteins | sample 1957961 | NCBI WGS metagenome assembly ULTW01 (sample SAMEA4835744, study PRJEB28245) | human gut metagenome | biome: gut microbiome; material: fecal sample | place: Denmark | collected 2008 | reverse complement strand
CCATATCGAGATCTATCCTTAACCCATCGTAATTACACCTTCATAAAATAGTAATTACACCATTATATATAGGGTACACATACATTATCCATCCGTGAACAGGGCATCACCATCGATGTGGCTTACCGCTATTTCGCCACACCGAAACGCAAGTTTATCGTCACAAAACAAATATGCGTTCCTACGGATTCACCTATCCACAGGAACGCATATTCTTTATTTTATCATACGAGATAATCATTCTTTATACAATTCTATATCATCATACGATATTTAAACCTTATTTCCCTCTTTTGGGAAAACCACGGTCGGCTGGAAGGTCTTAGCCTCCTCAAAGTCCATCAGGGCATAAGCGATGATGATGACGGTATCTCCCACCTGCACCTTGCGGGCTGCAGCACCATTCAGGCAGATACAACCGCTGCCACGCTCACCCTTGATAATATAGGTCTCCAAGCGCTCACCATTGTTGTTATCTACAATCTGAACCTTCTCGCCTGCTATCAGATTAGCAGCGTCCATCAAGTCCTCATCGATGGTGATGCTACCCATATAATTCAGGTTAGCCTCAGTTACGGTCACACAATGGAGCTTACTCTTCAATACTTCTATCTGCATTGTTCTGTTATTACTTGATCTGTTACGGATTAAACTTAATAAAGAATATCTATAGAGGAATTTATCCTTTATACTTGATATGGTCGATGAGACGGATAGGAGTCTTACCGCAATAAACGGTGATGCAACCTACCACGTATGCACTATCCTCCCATGAAGACACATCCTGCAGGCTGTCGCCATCCACAATCTGGAAATACTCTACCTCCAGACCCTCTACAGCATTGATGTCGGCAACCACCTTATCGTGAGTTTCCTGTACGGTATGAGTCTTGGCATACTCTACACTCTCCTTCAGAGCCTTATAGATGTTTGGCGCAATGGCACGCTCATCAGGAGCCAGCAAAGTATTACGGCTGCTCTTAGCCAAACCATCCTCATCACGGATGATAGGACACTCTACAATCTGAACATCGCTGTTGATGTACTTCACGAGCTGCTTGATGACAGCAATCTGCTGCCAATCCTTCTCACCGAAATAAGCACGGGTTGGTCGAACGATATAGAAAAGACGGCTCACTACCTGACATACACCATTGAAATGACCCGGGCGCTTGGCACCCTCCATCACGGTAGAAACAGGTGGAAACTCAAAGTGGCGTGTATCTGGTGTAGGATACATCTCCTTCACCGATGGTGCAAACACATAGTCTGCACCACAAGCCTCCAAGAGCTTGCAGTCAGCATCGAGGGTACGAGGATAGCGATCCAAGTCACCCTGATCATTAAACTGTGTAGGATTCAGGAACACAGAAACCACAGTCACGCCATTTTCCTTCACACTGCGCTTAACAAGAGAGGCGTGACCCTCATGCAGCGCACCCATAGTTGGCACAAGGCCGATTTCCTTTCCCTCCTTACGACACATGAAGAGTTCGTTCTGGAGGTCAACAATCTTATTGAATACTTTCATCGTCATAATCTGTTTTCGGGTGCAAAATAACAACTTTTTTCTCAAATGAGAAAGAAAAAACCTAAAAATATGCGAATTATTGCCGAAAATAATGAATTTCGGAGAAAAAATGCCCCTATTTGGAGTTTTTTTTGTACCTTTGCACGTAATTCGTAAGAATAAAATTTTAATTTTATGGCAAAAAAAGTATTATTTATCAATCAGGAGATCGACCCATACGTAGCCGAGTCTCACATGTCAATCATGGGACGCGAACTGCCTCAGAAGATGCAGGAAGCAGGTTTTGAGATCCGCACCTTCATGCCTAAGTGGGGCACCATCAACGAGCGTCGCGGACAATTGCACGAGGTCATTCGCCTGTCTGGTATGAACCTTATCATCGATGATACAGACCATCCGCTGATCATCAAGGTTGCATCTATACCAACAACACGACAGCAGATTTATTTCATCGATAATGACGACTATTTCAAGAGCCGCCAGATGGGCACCGATGAAAACGGAAAGGAATATGCCGACAACGGAGAAAGAGCTATCTTCTTTGCACGTGGTGTATTGGAAACCGTAAAGAAGCTCCGCTGGCAGCCTGACGTAATCGTCTGCCAGGGTTGGGCTAGCGCAGTAGTACCATTCTATGTAAAGACAGCCTACAGCGAAGAGCCTTCATTTGCAGAATCAAAAGTAATTACCGCTCTCTATACCAACGAACTCAAGGGTGAACTGGGTACCAACTTCAAACGTTGCGTTGCCTTCCGCGATGCCAAGCCTGAACTGCTTGACAGTTATCAGGACGACTTCGACTTCATTGAGCTCGGCAAACTCGCCATCGACTATAGCGACGGTGTGGTAGAAGGTGAAGAAGAAGCTACCCAGATTCTCTTTGATTATGCGAAGGAGAAGAACAAGCCTGTACTGACTTATCCGGGAGAAGATATCCAGGAGCCATACGCAGACTTCATCAACAAGGTTTGTCCTGACGTAGAATAAAATTCCGACAACAGAGACACATACATACAAGGATAATGAAAATTTTAAGACTCTTAACAGTATTAGTTATAGCAGCGCTTACTTTCGCTGCATGTGATGATACCACCGAGGGAATTGGTGGTAGCATCACTAATAAGATAGACAACATTAACATTTCTGACTCAGCGTTTAATGTTACCACAAAGTCTATAGTAGCAGGTGCCGTATTGAGCCGCAACAACACGGGACTCATCGGAAAGATGAAAGACCCGGAAACCGGCAACTATGTAAAGGGCGACTACATGACCCAGTTGAGCGTATTGCCTACTTTCGATGTAGATACACTCGATTACATCAAGCAGGCAAACAAAGGTTCTATCGAGGCAGACTCATGCTACCTCTTGGTTTCATACAATGCCAGCTACGGCGATACCATCGCCCCAATGAAGGTGACAGCCTATGAGATGACAAAGCCGATGGCAGAAGATCAGGAGTATTACTCTGATTATGATGCCTTCAAGGAAGGCTGGGTAAGCGAAGACAACCAGCATTGGAGCAGTAATTACAACTTGAGCAATACATCAGATGTCAAGAACTTCAAGATTTACTTGAATAAGGAGTATAAGAAAGATGGTAAGACATACAAGAACTATGGCTCTTACATCATGCAAACATACGCTGAACATCCTGAGTACTTCAAGACCAACTACAAGTTCCTGCACAACGTCTGCCCTGGCTTCTATATCAAGAACGTAGGCGGTACGGGTAACATGGCTAAGATCTGGAATACAGAACTTATCTTCTACTGGACCCGCCACAAGACCATCAAGGCTAAGGACGGCGTTACAGACAGTACAGCTGTAGGCATCGGATACAACCGTTTTGATGGTACAGAAGAGGTATTGCAGCTCAACAAGATTGAGAATGATACCAAAAACCTGGAGCAGTTGGCAAGTCAGCCGAACTGTACTTACCTCAAGTCACCAGCAGGTATCTTCACCGAGGTTACCCTCCCTATCGAAGATATCATGAAGGGACATGAGAAGGATACGCTCAATACAGCATCCATCTCCTTCCCACGACTCAACAATGAAAACGAAGACAACCCATACAACTTTGCTACACCAAGCACCATCCTGATGGTACAGAAAGACAGTTTGCAGTCGTTCTTCGAAAAGAGCAAGTTGGCTGACAACCGTACTTCTTATACGGCAAGCTACAGCAGTACCGGCACCTACAAGAATGCCTATACATTCCAGAACATCGCCAACCTGGTTTCTGCCATGTATAAGAACAAGGGCAAGGGGGAAAACTGGAATAAAGTAGTGCTGGTTCCTGTAAACGTCATCACAACCACACAGGGATACACTACCGTCATCTCCAAGATTAATCACGATATGTCACTCGCTTCTACCCGACTCATCGTGGGTACGGATGATCCTGACAAGGATTATACCACAGACAAGAAGACTGGTAAGAAAGTGGCATCTGGTCCGATCCGAATCAAGGTGATTTACAGTAAGTTTAAAGAAGAATAAGCATTCATAACGCAAAGTAAAAAAGGAAACGAAACATGGCAGATAATTTTTTGGAGCGTCATCGCGAAGAATACGAGATACGCAAGGCTGCATGGCTCAAGAAGAAGAAACTATTCATGAAGTCAGGCAAGAAACAGAAGCCCCAGACACAGATGCCACGTCCTGAAGACGAAGCGTTATAAACACGAAAATATTCAGAATCCTGAGAAAGAGGGTGTATCATAAAGCATTTGAATGTTTATGATACACCCTCTTAACTTTGCCGGTTAATCCTTAAAAACCGCCGCATAAGTACAATAAAAGCCATTTAATACAAAATAAAGCAAAATTAATTTGGAGTTTACCCATTTTTTTTATATCTTTGCATTGTGAACTTAAAAGTATTAAATATTAAATAGACAAAAAGCAATAAAATAAAAATAATCAAGATATTAGTAGAGATACTGGTCTATGGGTTTAACTTTTCTAAGAACTTGCATTTAAGGATACAAGATATTTGCAGGATACAAGTTACTTGCAATATATGAGATACTTGGTTTATGTTTATAGATAACGGAGAATTTAATCTCTTAAAGTATTTGTTTTTAAGTTTAAACAAAAATGCTAAAGTTAGATGTTAGTAATATAAGTCCCCGTAGTGACCGTGAGGCTACTGCGGGGACACTTTTTCAATTTATAGTATATAGAAACAAAAAGGGCAAGACCAGAGATGGCCTTGCCCAATCTATTTTTATAACTCTTTATCTATATTATAAGATTCTACCTGTAAGAGAGAACTTCAAAACAGGATAAACCTTCAAGTCTTTTACGAACTTAGAGAGATCATCCTCGCCAGCATCTTCCAATGCCTTATTGATATCTATCTCGTTACCATTCTGGTAAACCTTGAGCTTACCCATGAACTGGCAACCCAACTCTAAGCGGCAACCGATACGGTTCTTAGGAACCAGACGACCGAAACCTAAACCAAGGTATGGACGAACATTCTTGCAACGGATATCGCCCTGAACATTATAGTTCTCATCGAGCTGCAAGTTGTAACCACCCAAGTTAGCTGATATAGCCTTACGGAACTGTTGCTCCAAAGTTTGATTATTTTTCAAGTATTTATTAGAGAAATCACGAAGTTCATCACAAGAACCGGTAACCTCAGCAATCTTCTCACCACCAATAGACAAACCAGCAGCGATAAAGAACTTGCTGCCACCACCGAATGGATACAGATTAGCCTTTACATTAAAGGTGGTACGGTCGAATGAGCCTTCTGCATGAATGGTTGCACTGCTTGGGTACTGAACATTAGGTACTTGAGGCAAAGAACTGGTATTAACATCTACATCCAAATCACCAGACAGTTTAAAAGATGGCATGATGTTCACACCTGCTTCTACCTCAAGGAAGTTAGTAACAGGAGCAGCGACACCTACACTAATACCCTCGGTACCTGCACCCACGTTAAGACCTACATGGTTAAAGATACCGCGCTTGTAATCACTCTGCGCCATTACACTCCCTACACTAGTAAGCAGAATTACTGCCACCATCATTAATTTTTTCATAATCGTTCTGTTTATTAGTCCTTATATCAAATTATTTTTTTCATATCGTTCTTAAACACAAGTACAAAAGTAAAGAAAAGTTATAAGAAAAACGAATAATAGAGGTAAAAATTAAGGCTCTTTAATACTTTTACGTACTAAAGAGCCCAATATCTTGTAAAAAACCTAAAATTACAGACAAAAGACATACTCGTTGCCAATAAGAATAGATGTCTGTATTTCGTACTTACTAATGTAAAATACGAGGCTTAATCTACAACCGTAAACTTGGCATATTTCAGCAGAAGCTGTTTGGTGCCAGAATGAACGAACTCAACCGTAGCCTTCGTATTCTCACCAGTACCTTCAATCTTCAATACCGTTCCCCGTCCAAAACGCTGATGCTCTATCTTCATTCCCTCCTGCAAACCACAAGAAGAACTGCCAGCGGATGAAGCTGAAGAAGAAGAAGCTGATGCTGTAGAAGATCCAGTACCGCAAGAAGCAGGATGAGAGGAATGCGTCTCCATATAACGCTTAGCTGCATTCAGCGCCCTAACAGACTTGAAATTGCCTTCAGAGAGAGATGAGCGTCCGGAAACAGACGAGCGTCCGGAAGTACGTGAAGTCTCTGGTTCATCATCAAAGAGAGAAGGCTTAGGATCTGCTACAAACTGCGATGCTACCGGTTTGGAATTCTGATACCTGCTACTGTATCTAGGCTGCTCAGCATCCTCCCACGGTCTGCGAGGACGTTGCGCTCTCGCCCACTCCGGCTGGTCAGACATCGAATCAGCTCTTGAACCAAACCTTGAACCAGACCTTGAACCAAACCTTGATTCAGACATAGAGCCAAACAAGCTTCCACCAGCCTCATCCAGGCTATCTATCAACTTGCTGTCAATCTCATCGATAAACCGACTCGGATTATCAAACTCCATCTTGCCATATCGCCAGCGGTTCTTGGCGTTCGTCAGGATACAATGTTTCTCAGCTCGCGTAATGGCTACGTAAAGCAATCTCCGTTCTTCCTCCAGTTCTCTGAGCGAAGCAGCAGAAAGCGGACTCGGGAAGATATTCTCTTCCAATCCTACCACGAAGACCGTAGGAAACTCCAAACCCTTGGCAGCATGAACCGTCATCAGAGAAACACGAGGTTCATCCTTATCACCATCGCTGTCAGCATCGGTAAGCAGGGCCACATCCTGCAGATAATCCTGCAGGAAGAGTTCATCAAACCTCCCCTCTTCACGGCGTTCCTCCACAAAAGCCGACATACCGCTCAAGAATTCCTCCAGGTTCTCCTGACGTGCCAGATCATCGGCATCCTTGCCCGACATGATATCCTGACTGATACCACTCTCCTTGATAATGGCATCACCCAATTCATAGACATCTGTAGTTTGAGCCCGTTCGATAAACGAAGAAATCAGCAATCTGAAGGTTTCCAGCTTGTTCATCGTGCCCTTGTTAACCGCCAGTCCATACTGCTCAGGAGCACCGATTACCTCCCAGAAACTCACCTGGTTCTGATGGGCACAGTCAGCAATCTTCAGCACCGTAGTAGCCCCTATTCCTCGTGCCGGATAGTTGATGATACGCTTGATAGCCTCTTCATCATCCGGATTCGCCACCAGACGGAAATAAGCAATAATATCCTTAATTTCCTTGCGCTGGTAGAAACTCAGTCCGCCATAGATGCGATAAGGAATGCCCTGCTTTCTGAACTCCTCCTCGAAGCTGCGGCTCTGGGCATTGGTGCGGTAGAGAATGGCAAAATCACTATACTGGCAGCCATCCTCGCGCCGGATACGCTTCACGTCCTTCGCTACAATCGCCGCCTCTTCCTTGTCGCTGTAAGCAGGCTTATACTGAATCTTCTCACCCTTCGCATTCTCGCTGAACACATCCTTAGGAATCTGGTTGCGGTTATGCTTGATCAGACTGTTAGCCGCCTCAACGATGGTCTGGGTAGAGCGGTAGTTCTGCTCCAGTTTGAAGAGACGCGTTCCCTGAAACTGGCGCTGATAGTTGAGAATATTATCGATATTGGCACCACGGAAACTATAGATACTCTGCGAGTCATCACCCACGGCACAAACACGCTGCTTCTCCTGACAGAGTTGCATGACGATAGACATCTGAACGTGATTGGTATCCTGATACTCATCCACCAGGACATAATCGAAGCGGGCGGCATATTTGTGGCGAATATCCTCATGCTCCCTGAAGAGCTGATAGGTAAGCGTCAGCAAATCATCGAAATCCATGGCATTAGCCTGCTTGCAGCGCTGCACGTAAGCCACGAAAATCTTACCAACCTCAGGCATCTGCGCACGCTTGTTCTGCTCGAAGATAGCCGCATCGCTCTCATAAGCCGCAGCACTCATCAGGTTGTTCTTCGCCATCGAAATCTTGGCATGAACGGCAGCAGGCTTATACTTTTTATCATCCAGTCCCATCTCCTTCACAATCGCCTTGATCAGCGAGCGCGAGTCACTTTCGTCATAAATGGTAAAGTTGTTGTTGAAGCCAATATGCTCAGCCTCCGCTCTCAGGATTCGGGAGAAGATGCTGTGGAAAGTACCCATATAGAGATGCTGGGCGAGATCAATTCCCACCAGTTTTCCGATACGTTCCTTCATCTCTCTTGCCGCCTTATTGGTAAAGGTGAGCGCCATGATGCTCCAGGGTTTCATGCCCTGGCTCAGGAGATAAGCTATCTTATAAGTAAGCACACGCGTTTTACCCGAACCAGCACCGGCTATCACCAGTGAAGGTCCGTCAATATATTCTACCGCAGCACGCTGCGCTTCGTTCAAGTCTTTCAGTAAATCCATGAATCAATATTTGAGGCAAAAAACTATTTTAAGGTCACCCCTATCAACTATAAACTATAAACTATCAACTATCAACTAAGTATTACTTCCCCCTATATCCTCCCACAGCCGTGCCCGGGTCGAAATCTTCGCCCTCACGAGGGAAGGTAGGGATAAATCTCATCTGATGTTCTATCTGTCGCTGGCGCTTCTTCATATAAGCGCTAGGATGCAGCGAACTGAATTTGCGCGGATTAGGAAGCGTAGCTGCTATCAGCGCACACTCGCCACGAAACAGATCTTTCGCTTTCTTGTCGAAATGATATTCTGCAACCGCATCCACACCATAGATACCCGGTCCCATCTCAATGCTGTTGAGATAAACCTCCATGATGCGCTGCTTGCTCCACATCATTTCGATGAGGAAGGTAAAGTAGACTTCAAATCCCTTGCGGGTCCATGAACGGCCAGGCCACAGGAAGACATTCTTAGCGGTCTGCTGACTGATGGTACTTGCCCCATGCACCTTTCCACCACGTGCATTATTCTTCGCCGCACTCTCGATGGCATTGAAGTCGAAACCGTGATGCTTCAGAAATCTCGCATCTTCGCTCGCCATTACCGCCACAGGCATGTGAGGCGAAATCTTATCCATCGAAACCCAATGATGATGTAGGGTAATACTCTCTCCATCAGCTACTTGCTGGAAGCATCGGATAAACATCAGAGGAGTGACATATACAGGAATGAACCTATATGCCACTACAGCAAGAATGGTGGTACTGAAAAACAGCACCACCACCCATTTTACTATATTCTTGATTTTCTTCAAAATCATCTATTTAGTTTTTCCCTTCCGGGAGCATGAAAGTTATTACTTCAATGTACCATTGTTGGCTGCGTTAATCATAGCCTGGCTAGCATACATGTAAACCTCTACACGACGGTTCTGGGCACAAGCAGCAGTAGTATTAACAACAGGGTTAGCAGAACCAAAACCCTGAACATTCTTTACCTGACGGCTGGTAACACCGCAAGAAGCGAGATAGTTGTAAACTGCCTCAGCACGCTTCTGGCTCAATGGCAAGTTGATACCATCATTACCTGTAGCATCAGTATAACCCTGGATAGAAACCTCGCAGTCGGTATTGTTCTTTAATACACCGGCAAACTGAGCCAAATCAGTCTTTGCGCTGCTGCTGAGAGTAGAACCGTTAGTTGGGAAGAGGATACCAGAAGCAAATGTTACCTTAACGGCAGACAAGCCATTGGCATCTGTTACAGTCTCAACCTGTGCATTCTTCACCCGTTCAGCCTCAGCCTTTACCTTATCCATGTGCTTTCCGATGAGGTTACCAGCACCGCCACCCACAGCTGCACCGATAGCAGCACCTACGAGAGCACCTGTACCACGATGGCTATTATTGAGCAATCCACCAACGAGAGCACCCAAAGCTGCACCAGAACCGGCACCTACTGCTGTACCAGTCTTCTGATTGGTTCCACAACTAGAGAAAAGCAAGCACAAAGAGAGGCCTGCAACTGCAAAATTAGTCTTTTTCATTTTAAAATCTCCTATATTTATGTTATTTAATTGCAAAGATAACTCTTTTTTCTCCATAATGGAGAGTTTTCTAATATTTTTTTGTATTTTTGCATGCAAATTTAAGGGTATTTGTCGAAATAGAGCTAGGAAATCACCTATTTGGGGGTGGAAAATCCCTAAAAGTAGGATTTCAGACACCTGCAGACAGATGAACTGCCGTCAGCAGATGATGAAGGGGCTCATGCTTATACCTTAATATATATAACAGAAGAAATAAAAAACAAAATAAATAGAAAAAAGCAATATGGCTAAAGAACTCAAGAATTTAACCAAGCGCGCTGACAACTACAGTCAGTGGTACAATGATTTGGTAGTAAAGGCTGATCTCGCTGAGTTGTCACCTGTTCGTGGTTGTATGATTATCAAACCATACGGTTACGCTATCTGGGAGAAGATGCAGCAGCAGCTCGACAAGATGTTTAAGCAGACAGGTGTACAGAACGCATACTTCCCTCTCCTCATCCCGAAGAGTTTCTTCTCTCGTGAGGCTGAGCACGTGGCAGGTTTCGCCAAGGAGTGTGCCGTTGTTACCCACTACCGTCTCCGTTCTACAGAGGATGGTACAGAGGTTGAGGTGGATCCTAATGCAAAGCTCGATGAGGAGCTCATCATCCGTCCTACTTCTGAGACTATCATCTGGAACACATATAAGAACTGGATCCATTCATGGCGTGATCTCCCTATCCTCTGCAACCAGTGGTGCAACGTAATGCGTTGGGAGATGCGTACCCGTCCGTTCCTCCGTACTTCTGAGTTCCTCTGGCAGGAGGGTCATACCGCTCATGCTACCAAGGAAGAGGCTGAGGCAAAGGCTCAGGAGATGCTCAAGGTTTACGCAGAGTTTGCAGAGAACTACATGGGCGTTCCTGTATTGCAGGGTGTGAAGAGTGAGACTGAACGTTTCGCCGGTGCCCTGAACACTTATACCATCGAGGCAATGATGCAGGATGGCAAGGCTCTCCAGAGTGGTACTTCTCACTTCCTGGGTCAGAACTTCGCCAAGAGTTTCGATGTAACCTATCTGAACAAGGAGAACAAGCCTGAGTATGTATGGGCTACTTCATGGGGTGTTTCTACCCGACTGATGGGTGCCCTCATCATGGTTCACAGCGATGACAACGGTCTGGTATTGCCTCCAAAGCTGGCTCCTATCCAGGTGGTTATCGTTCCTATCAACAAGGGCGAGGAGCAGTTGGCTCAGATTACTGCTAAGTTGCAGCCTGTCATCGACCAGCTCCGCGAGTTGGGCATCACCGTAAAGTATGATGATAACCCTGCAAAGCGTCCTGGCTTCAAGTTCGCTGACTATGAGTTGAAGGGTGTTCCTGTACGTCTCGCTATGGGTGGTCGTGACTTGGAGAACAACACCATCGAGATTATGCGCCGTGATACCTTGGAGAAGGAGAACGTAAGCTTCGACGGCATCGTAGAGCGCGTAAAGAATATGTTGGAAGACATCCAGAAGAATATCTTCGAGAAGGCTCGTGCTTACCGTGATGCTCACGTTTACGAGTGCGACAACTACGAGGAGTTCAAGGAGCGTGTGAAGGACGGTGGTTTCTTCCTCTGCCATTGGGACGGTACAGCCGAGACCGAGGCTAAGATCAAGGAGGAGACTCAGGCTACCATCCGCTGCGTGCCTTTCGCTTACGAGCAGACTCCAGGTGTAGATATGGTAAGCGGCAAGCCAGCCGTTGCCCGTGTCATCATCGCAAGAAGTTATTAATCATCCCCGGTGTCGGGAGTTCATCCTGACACCATAATATATCAAATATGAGGCAGTTGATACTATACATCCTTTTTCTGGTGTCCATGGTCTTCTCAGGCTATGGAGAGGTATCTGCTGCCTCTATTTCTTTTACTCCCGAGGATTCTTATACCGAAGATGCAAGCCATAAGAAAGATGGTTTGGCGAAGGTTGAGTATGACAAGAGCCAGCCTGAGGCACAGCTTGAAAACGCCTCACAGCTTGCTTACCGCATCTGTAGCAGCCGTCCGCAGCGCTTATTGCCAAGTGGCAACATGCACAACAGTCAGACTGCCAGTAGATTGCTTACAAATAGAATCCGTTATCTATCATCCCTTTTATCAGCTATAGAAGGTGGCATGGAGCCTTTCCGACAGGAAACTGCCCCAATCCACTTTGATGTCGCCAGCAAGTATTATGTCATTTGCCTGCGACATCTGCTCTGTTAGTGCTTATTCTTTTCTCTTTTTAAAATTTCATATAGGTTTATCGCATCTTTTCTAAGATTTGCGATAAGACTGGTTACACCCCTATTCAAAACAAAAAACAGTTCAATATATATTATTTTTCAAGAATTAAGAATAAGCAAATAACAGTATAAAATTATGGCAAAGATTAATCATTTAGAGATGGGTGCCGATGTTTTGGCACTCCAGGATGTACAGGTAAAGAAAGGTTTCATGGGTTTGACTGTCAAGCTCATCTATCAACCTACCAACAGCGTGATTAAGATAAAAGAGAAGGAATATTCTGCAGAGGATGGAAGAAAGCTTGAGAACATCCTCAGCGCAGCCCCTCAGGATGTAGAAACAGCGATCAGCAAATTCCCTGTTTCTGCCATCAGCATGGGTAATATGAAGTTACAGGCTTGCATCTCTGACGACCACCAGTTTGTTGCCACACAGCTCCTTGCCTTCAAGGATTTCGGTTACAAACCGGTTACAGAGATGAAGACCTATACAGGAAAGACAGCCGAGGCTTTCGCTCAGTTGTTTTAGTTATATCACAGTTTCGGGACAGGGGACAGCACAATTCCTCTGTCCCTTTTTTATTTTATAGGTATAGGATGAAATCTTTATTTGAAAGAAGGCGGTTCATTCCCCTCTTCCCAATTGCGGTAATGCTTAGGCGACAGACCGGTATGTTTCTTGAAGAAGGTTCCGAAGGCTGAAGCATTGGGAAAACTGAGTTCATTGGCTATCTGCTGTATCGTCTTCGTGGTATTCTTCATCAGATAGATACTGCGACGGATCATCGCCTTGAAAAGCAATTGCTGGACCGTCTGACCGCAAACCGACTTGACCAGTACCGACAGATATTTCGGTGTAAGACAGAGTTCATCTGCATAGAAAGCCACACTGCGCTCACGCATATAATTCTTCTCTATCAGCAGCACCAGCGACTCAAAGATGGCAATCTTCCGTTCCATCTCCTTGCCGGCAGCCTTGAACGATGCCGAGAAGATGCTGCACAAACGGTACGTAACAGCCATCAGCAACAATTTCTGCTCATGCACACAATAGGCATCCAGTTCACCACTCTTCTCTTTTTCCTGCTCCAGTTTCCTCAACATCAGGGCATAGGAAGTGAGCATATCCTCATAACCCGTCTTCCTTACATGGCAGGGTTTAGGATAAATCGTAGCATAGAGACGCATGGTAACCACGGTATTGCCCAACATGTGACGAATCTGTTCAGCACGGTAAAAAAGAAG
>ULTW01029080.1_pt1 | contig 13544 bp, 9 predicted proteins | sample 1957961 | NCBI WGS metagenome assembly ULTW01 (sample SAMEA4835744, study PRJEB28245) | human gut metagenome | biome: gut microbiome; material: fecal sample | place: Denmark | collected 2008 | reverse complement strand
ACATGATAGCGCAACCCGAAGGAAAAGCCCAATGTGCGAAAAGCAGATTTACAGATTTGGCAGCTGTAGCATCGCCAAATCGCAGAAAATATTTTCGCCAAATCGCGGGATTATCTTGAATTGGACGCGCTGATCCGTTATAATATAGTCATTCTATAGCGTGGAGGGACTCTATATGGCAAGTTATAAGCCGAGAGTGATTGACTTGACTATTGCAAATCGCCTGAGAAACAAAGGAGCGATCCTTGTGGAAGGAGCAAAATGGTGTGGAAAAACAACCACCTGCGAACAGCACGCCTCCAGTATTTTGTATATGGGCGACCCGGATCGGGTAAAGCAAAACCTCCAGTTGGCGGATATCAGCCCTCGTTCCCTCCTCCAGGGTGAGACGCCGCGCCTGATCGACGAATGGCAAATGGCTCCCAAGCTGTGGGATGCTGTGCGGTTTGAAGTGGATCACCGGGACGGCTTCGGACACTTCCTGTTGACCGGTTCCGCTGTGCCTGCGGAGATGGAGCAGGTGCATCATACGGGTACCGGCCGCTTTGCGTGGATCAAGATGCGGCCCATGAGCCTGTATGAGTCCGGTGAGTCCTCCGGCGCAGTCAGTCTCGGTGCGTTGTTTTCCCCCGATGATAAACCAACCTTTGCGGAAAACAAGGCTACACTGGAGGATATTGCATTTCTCATCTGTCGCGGCGGCTGGCCCCAAGCGACCTTCCTGGAGGGCGACGATGCACTGGTACAAGCCTTTGACTACCTGGATGCCGTTGTGATGTCCGATATCAGCCGAGTGGATGGCGTTTCCCGCAATGAGACCCGCGCACGGCTCTTGATGCGTTCTCTTGCGCGTCATCAGGGAACACAGGCACCGAACACCACGATCTGCGAGGATATCAATGTCAGCGACGATATGGAACTGAGTAAGGATACCGTTGTCTCCTATACGAATGCGCTGAAAAAGATCTTTGTGATAGAGGATTGCCCTGCCTGGAGTCCGAATCTTCGCTCCAAGACAGCGATCCGCACATCTGACACACGCTATTTTGTCGATCCGTCTATCGCCACTGCAGCGCTGGGCATTGGCCCAGGTGATCTGCTGAACGACCTGGAGACCTGCGGTCTGTTCTTTGAAACGCTTTGCATCCGCGATCTGCGCGTCTACGCGGAAGCACTGGACGGCAGCGTGTATCATTTCCGCACCAAAGAGGGCTTGGAGTGCGACGCCGTTATCCACCTGCGCAACGGAAGCTATGGCCTTGTAGAGGTCAAGCTCGGCGGAGACAGGCTCATTGAGGAAGGTGCGCATACGCTGAAGGCTGTCGCTGGTAAGATCGATACGACAAAAATGAAAGAGCCCTCCTTCCTAATGGTTTTGACCGGCACCTCCCCTTATGCCTACCGGCGTGAGGATGGCGTGTATGTGGTGCCCATCACAGCACTGAAGAATTAGGGAATCCTATAATGATGCCGATAGTGTTTCGGTACCTTGGATTATAGAATGAGCAAGGAGCAGATGATTATGATAGATGTTTCAAATTTGAAAGACACCTTAAAAACTCTGGGATTTATTGCATATGGCGATATATATGAAAAGGTATTTTCTGAGATTGGGTGCAGCCTGAAAGTAGATTTCCAAACAAAAAGACTGATTTATCCAAATGAAATAAAGGGCAGGGAACGCAACGATAGTTTTGATCAGAAAGAGAACTTCGTTGTATTTGAATGCGTATGCCGTCTTTTGTCAAAAGGATATCGTCCAGAACATATAGAGCTGGAAAAAGAATGGCATCTCGGGCACGACGCCAAAGGTGGACGCGCCGATATTTGCGTAACTGATACAAGCGGAAATATGCTTTTTATTATCGAGTGCAAAACCTGGGGCAGAGAGTACGACAAAGCGCTTAATAACACGAAAAGTGACGGAGCACAGTTGTTCTCCTATTGGCAGCAAGAGCAGTCTTGCAAATGGCTTGTTTTGTATGCCTCTGATTTGAGGAATGACTGTATTGCATACAAAGCACCTACGATTGGCTGTTCCGACGATGCAAATATCATCCTGCTTTCAAAAAAAGATAAGTCCATAAAACTTTATCGGGATGCGCATACCACATTAGCCAAGTATGAAGCTTGGAAAGAGACCTATGGAAGTCAGATCCATGACGATCTGATCTTCTCCGAAGATTCCGTTGCCTATCAAATTGGGGTAAAACCGCTTCGGAAAAAGGACCTTCGCGATTTCACACCAGATGATAAGATTGTCAACAAGTTTGAAGAAATTCTGCGGCACAATAATGTAAGTGACAAGGAAAACGCCTTCAATAGACTTGTTGCGCTGTTTATTTGTAAGCTTGTCGATGAAAGCACGAAGAACGAAGACGACGAAGTAGAATTCCAGTATAAGCAAGGAACGGATACATACGAGACTCTGCAAGATCGACTCCAGCGGCTGCACCGGGACGGTATGGAGAAATTCATGCGTGAGGAAATACTCTATGTTTCTGCTGATTATCCAGAATGGCTATTCTCAACATATACTGGTTCCAAACGCAAAAGAGCGATTGAGGATCTTCAGAATACGATCCGTATTTTGAAATTCTATTCGAACAATGATTTTGCGTTCAAAGATGTCCACAATGAAGAACTGTTCTATCAAAACGGAAAGATTCTTGTTGAGATGGTGCAGTTGTTTGAAAAATACAGAATTGTCTATCCGTCAAAGCATCAATTCCTAGGCGATCTCTTTGAGCAGCTGTTGAACAAGGGGTTCAAGCAGAATGAAGGACAATTCTTTACGCCGATGCCGATTACTCGTTTCATTTGGGATAGTCTGCCTGTTGATCGGATGGTAAAGTCTGATAGAGGAAATGTTTATCCAAAGGTCATTGACTACGCCTGCGGAGCTGGACATTTTTTGACTGAAGCTATCGAAGCGATCAATTATTTCGCGCAGTCAGATGGAAATAACGCATGGGCCAGAGATCACATTTACGGAATCGAAAAAGACTACCGTCTTGCCCGCGTTGCAAAAATATCCCTGTTTATGAACGGCGCAGGAGAGGGCAACATTATTTTCGGCGACGGGTTGGAAAACGTACCTGATAAGGGGATTGAGAACGGCACTTTTGATATTCTGGTTGCTAATCCGCCATATGCAGTAAAAGATTTCAAGCAGCATTTACAACTTAAAAACAACAGCTTTACCCTTCTTGACCGAATTGGCATGAACGGCGGAGAGATTGAAACGCTGTTTGTGGAGCGAATTGCACAGCTGCTAAAGCCGCAGGGAGTCGCGGCGGTAATCCTACCGAGTTCTATTCTCTCGAATGACAGCGCAAGCTACACCGGAGCCAGGGAGCATCTTTTGCAGAATTTCTATATCCGGGGAATTGCCGCCTTCGGTTCCAAAACCTTTGGCGCGACCGGAACGAATACTGTCGTGATGTTTCTGGAAAAATTCAATGAACCGCCGAAACAGATTGACCTGTCAGCAGATTCTGTGGATGCGGTTTTCAGCGGTGCAGAGCTTGCCGAATGGAAAGATAAAGACATTTTCGAGGCATATCTTGCACAGATTGATGTCGGCGAGAATGAGTACAGAGCCTTCTTGAATAAATCCCTTTCCGTTGCAGACCTGGAAGGATCCAAATACTTCAAAATGTATGTGACGGCGTTTGCCGATTCCGCAGATGCGAAGAACCTGCTGAAAACAAAAGCATATCAGCAGAAAAGTGCTGACGAGCAGGCAGCCGTGTATCTGGAAAAATTGTATTCGTACGCTTACTCCATTGAGCGGGAAAAGCTGTTTTATTTCTTGCTGGTGTATCAGCAGACAACTGTGATCATTACGGCTCCGGCAGATAACAAGGCACAGAAAGAATTCCTTGGATACGACTGGTCAAACCGCAAGGGTAATGAGGGCATTCAGATCATCACGCCAGGCGGAAAGATGTATGATGATGCGGATCGAGTAGCACAAGGGACTCTTGCTCATTCCATCAAGAAGTCTTTTGATGGAATGGCACCTTCTTTCAACGAAGAACAGGCCACCTATGCGTCCGTTGTCAATACAAAGAATATGCTTGACTATTCGAGAGTTAATTTCAACAAGGCTCTAAGAACAAGCGTTAAGAAAGCTTTCCATATATCAAGCAAGTATCCATTGGTAAAACTTGCTTCAGTTTGTGATCTGAATACCTCAAAAACCGAGATTCATGATACTCCGGACGATTTGCTTGTTTCGTTTATCGATATGGCCTCTGTAAGCAGCGAAGGATTTATTGAAAGAAAAGTTGATCGTCCCTACGGCGAAGTACGCAATGGAGGATATACATACTTTGCTGAGGGAGATTTCATTATTGCGAAAATAACCCCATGCATGGAAAATGGAAAGTGCGCAATTGCGGAGGGATTGACGAACGGTATCGGATTTGGTAGTAGCGAGTTCCATACTTTTAGATGCCATACAAGCGAAATTCTCACTAAGTTTCTCTTTCTTCTCCTCAATCAAACTACGGTGCGGAAAGCTGCTGAGGATGCAATGACTGGAGCAAGTGGACATCGTCGTGTACCTGCAACGTTTTATGAAGAGATGCTGATTCCGGTTCCGCCCATTCCAGTCCAGCAACAGGTTATTGACGAATGTGCAAAAATCGACGAGGAATACAATGCCACCCGTATGAGCATTGAGACCTACAGACAGAAGATAGCTGATCTGTTTGCAGAACTGGATGTTGTATGTCAACCATCGGGGGGGGGGACAGACTGAGCCTGTCTGATACAGAAAAATTCAGCGTTGCTATCGGTAAGCGGGTTTTGGACAAAGAGCTTGTATCGGATGGCAGCATTCCCGTTTACAGCGCCAATGTCGCTGCGCCGTTTGGATTTATTGATAAATTGCTGATTACTGATTTCTCCGCGCCCTCTGTGTTGTGGGGAATTGACGGAGACTGGATGACCAGCTATTTACCTTCAGACATGCCGTTCTATCCCACAGATCACTGCGGTGTCCTCCGTTGCAAGACCTCTGAAGTAAATCCTCGTTATCTTGCACACCTTCTCGAAGTCGAAGGTGGAAAAATGGGCTTCTCTCGGTCGTATCGTGCTTCCATCGACAGAGTACAGGGAATTACATTTACTTTTCCTGATATTTCAATACAAAAAAACGCTATGTCGAAAGTAGCGGACTATGAAATGGCTATAAAAGAACTGGAAGGGTCTTTAGAAAAAATAGCTTCTCGAAGAAGTGAGATTATTAGAAAAGCATTAGCGGAGTGACTGTTTGACGGTGCTATATTTTAAGTGAAAGAAACGGAGGAGATTATATGGATAAAACAGGAGTCATTTACACACTGACCAATCCTTCTTTTCCCGAATATGTTAAAATTGGATATGCAGACGATATCGACAAGCGGCTGCAGCAGCTCAACCGGAGCGAGTGTATTCCCTTTGCCTTCCGGGTCTACGCAACCTATGAGGTCAATTCGCGGCTTTCTGATCTGAAGATTCACAGCATCATTGACAAGCTGAACCCCAATCTACGTTCCATCGAGAACTTCAATGGAAAGCAGCGCATCCGTGAGTTCTATGCCATGTCACCGGAAGACGCCTATTCCATCCTGGAGGCCATTGCGGAGATCCACGGCTGCGCGGACAAGCTAAAACGAATTGCTATGGATGAAACCCAGAAGCAGGCGGAGGAAACCGCGCAGGAGATCGATGCTGAGCACAAAGAACGCCAGTCTCCTTTCCGCTTCTCCATGTGCGGCATTCAACCCGGTGAGGAGATTGAGTATTGCAATAACCCGGAAATCAAATGCACGGTAGTGGATGATAAAACGGTAAGCTATCAAGGGCAGGTCTACTCGCTCTCGGCTTTGGCTCAGCTACTCACTGGCAGCAAATACTCCGTTGCCGGCCCGCGCTATTTCAAGTACAGGGGCGAATGGCTGAATGATGTGCGCCACCGACAGGAGAGATAAGTACCTGTTATACACTATATGTTTATTCGTTGCGGCAAGAGAGGTAGCGTATGTACGAGAAGGAATTACAGAGAATACTAACTGCTTCACAAAACAATGCGCTTACGTTTTTCGTCGGTGCAGGCGTATCAGCACTCTCCGGAGCACCAACTTGGAAGAGACTGATTCATGCAATTAGTGATAGATTGGGACAAGCACGAAAAGATGAGTATTCTTCCGATGAGTATCTGCAAATTCCGCAGATGTTCTATTATTCTTTAGGTGAGAACAAGGAAGAATACTATACGTTTGTCAAGGCACAGCTTCATTCTTCGCCCATGTTGCCAAATGTCATCCATCGAGAAATGCTAAACCTTAATCCAGTCTCTTTTATTACCACCAACTATGACACGCTATTGGAAGATGCAGCGGTTCAGTATTGTCAGAGCTTTAAGGTTGTTTCGCGCGATGAAGATGTTCCGACTATTTTTGGAGATAGATTTATTCTAAAACTACACGGAGATTTCAAACATAATAATTTTGTGCTTAAGGAAGAGGATTACCTCAACTATAGCGACAATTTCAAGCTAACTGAAACATTGGTGAAGTCCATTTTTTCCACCAACACTGTTGTTTTCATAGGATACAGCCTAAATGATTATAATATTAATCTGATTCTGAACTGGACGAAAACACTACTTAAAGATAGCTTCCGGGAGCCGATCTTCCTATATGTTGGCAGCCAAGCCCTTACAGATACCGAGATTATTTATCACCAGTCGAAGGGGCTCTTAGTTATTGAATGGAATAAACTCATTGCTTCAACTGACGTTTATTTAGATCGCTACACCGCAATCTTTGCTGCGCTGAAGAATCAATCTGAGCTATCATTAGATGGGAAATCAGAGGATGACGCATTTGAGATTCTGTATAATCTACTACAACCCTTGGGCTGCTTGAACGCCCTTCGAATCGAAGATGTATCAAAAAGGCTGTATCCATATGTTATAATTGGTGATGACGGCGTCATACGCTTATCCAACAATGACAGTTTGCTTTTGAAAAAGTTTTTTACGATAAACCAATTATCTGAGGGCGAACAGGATAACCTTACAAAGACTATGTTGGAAAAGTATCGCTGCATTCTCGATGTCTTCAGAAAAGCGAGAATACTCGAGGTAGAAGATGGGCACAAACACAGACGCTTTGTTGCTGGCGAGGTGCCTTTTGCAGATAAGAATTGCATTCTATTCGATTATTCTGCGATGTGCACATTTTCAACAAAGAATTATAAAACGTTGGAGAGAAATTATAAAAAAGCGTTTTATCTATCTCGACTAAGACGATACGACGAAGCATTCTTTCACTTTTCAGAGGTTGCAAAGCAAGCTTTTAAGGAATTGAATTATTTGATGTACTATTTTGCTGAATCCAACTGTATCAGCCTTCGGAAAGTAATCAAAAATGTTAATACATGGTATCGCTGTTATAACCTTGATGCTATTGAAGCATTATCTCCGAATGACTTAGAGGCTGAAAACCTCTTTAGACGTCTTCCAGTAGAATTCCGAAATACATATGACAACCTCAGAGATATTCATAGTGCAAATATGCTCTATAAATATTCGTATGAGGCTTTTGCTGACGGGCAAAAGCTTCAAAAAGTAATCGAGTCTGGAACAACTGAATTTGGCATGACGAGTAGTGGAAAGGCAATTTGCAGAGTAAACGATTACCTGCATTTCCTGCTGGGAAATGGTATCGTAGCGGATGTGTTTTCGGAATATAGGAACGCAGTCAAAAGCCTTATGTCCTTGTTGGTATATAAATACTCCATCCAGGGCAAAAAAGTATTGCATGAGCAACCATTTCCGTTTATTGGTGGGAATGATGTTCATTTTGACGAGATCGATTTTCATTGTTTCATAGAGTATTTTGACGCAAAAGAAATAAGCGCGTTATTAAAGAAACATCACATTGAAACAATCGCGTTTCAGAATATGGATTTGGTTGAGACGGCTGTAAACAATTCACTGGATTACTACAGCTCTGCTGTCAGAGCTACAAAAAACAACATCGATGTTATAGGATTACAAACGCAAATTAAAAACTGTCTCGTTTTACTTGGATATGTCAACATTTCACAGGGCTTAGTTGATAAGATATGCAGCTTTATCCTTACGCAAGAGTTTAGGGAGATATTGATAGATGATAAGATTCTATTCCTTGATCGTCAACTGGAGCGTAGGAAAATGTACAGTAAAGAAACAAGTAGAATTGTAGAGAATACTCTGATTGCCTATTTGGATAGGAATATTTCTGCATTGAAGAACGGCGAGAGGTTTGAAGTGCTCTCCAGAAACACCGGTATCAATTATTGTAATCTTGTTCATTATATTTTTGCACCAGGGGAAAAACACTTTTCGCGAAGACTGGCTGCAAGAGTCTCGCAGATTATAGACAATAATCTTTTCCAGATGAATCGCCAGATAACGCAGCACTACTACGGGTATGTTTCAAACAATCAACAGAAGAAGCTAATCACATGGGCTAATAAACAATCGCGCACGAACTTTAGCTTCGATCTATTCGAAATGTTAGTGCAATGCGATGCGCGGATTAGTAAAGCAGCGAAAACTCAATTGAAGATATTCCTTCGGCAAAGAATAGATGCAGCGCAAGAGAATAACAACAATGGCATAGTTGTATATCCAAATAAACACCCTTATGAAGAGTTAGATCAAGTTGGTTACTGGTGCCTGATCAATGTTCTCAATGCAAAGGATTTCCGTGAGTTCCTTGGTAATAGTGCGGCGTTTGACTTTTATTGTGAATACACAAAATTTGATTTCAATAAATTTGATGTTTCGTGGCTGCTAAACCTTTACCAACATACATTGGAGCAGATTGCAAAAAATGAGAAGGTCAAAGGATGCGTACGAGTTGCCATAGCAAATGCATTGAATGATGGAGAAATAGCATTATCGGACAGTCAACGACTTCAAAGCATCCTTATCAAACATTTTTGCTAAGAGAGGATCCACAAAGCACCTTTTTGAATTACGCTCTTGGGCAAGATGAAGCTGAAGAAACACTCTTTTCATGTTTTGACGATAATCCATCCCATGAAAAAGCTCTCAGGCGGGGCGTTGTCGTCCCAAAAGGCATACAGCATTAACTATTCGTCGAGACGGAAATCGTTGACAAAGGTCTCCAGTTAGGGCTTCCATTGAATTTCGAGTAAGCGTTGCAGATGCACAGGGATAAATCCTTGCCCTCACCGGACAGTCGCTCTGTAAGCTCTTTTTCTACATACCATCAAGCATAGAGGCTGACATTTCCCTAACGGTCTTTTTCGCGCGATAACTGCGTTCCTGTGGGTCAACGCTGCTGTATAGATCAGATCTCCAACTATGCGTCTCTTCACCGCCCATCTCTCCATTTCTGCGCCTCCCAAAGCATATCGATATGCCGGCGGGATTTGCGGTTGGTGTTGTTGTAATCGTCCGAGCAGAGCCAGTCGATGAGATAGCATTTGGGGATCATGTACTTCTGCAGCAGCGCCAGCGCCTTCAGCTTCCCCACGCGAATCCATTGGCAGACTGTGCGGCGGTTATAGCCTGTAAAGTCCACGGCTGCGGCCACATCCATCACATCCGGCAGCGCGGCCAGCTTGCTCTCATAGTAGCGCCGAAGCTTCTTCTCGTCTTTGGCGCACGGCGGATGGATACGGATTTTATAGGGTCGAACCATTTCGCTTCCGTATTTGTACCAGTTCTTCGGCGCTATGTATTTTTCCGGGTTGACCTCACGGTCGTTATAAAGGCGATCACATCGCTCTTTTTGATGGCGTAGCAGCGGGTTTTCTTGCCGGTGCAGGTGTGCGGAATCAGGTTGAATTGGAGAAGATAGAGCGCCGTCTGCTTGCTGATGTGGCAGGCGATCCGCATCTGCTCCTTGTTCATAATCTCCGGGTATTTTCTGAATTCCTTGGCGTCGTATTTCATAACGAAGGCTCCTTTCTGTGTTTCGGTCCGAAAGGGTGCTTCGTATAATCTGTTTTGAGCCGGTTTTTCTTGCCATTTAATCCGGGGGCCTGTCCGCAAAGCCATACCGGACAAGGGTTTTCTTCTTGCATGTTTTCTTGCCAGCGCGCAAAAAAATCGATCGTTTTGGGCATTTCTCATTTCAATTTGAACTTTGGTTTTTTCTGATATGGAGCTGGTCAATACCGGTCGGCGAGTCCGAAATCCGTTGCAGCGCAAGGGTTTTCGCCGTTTCCAAAACTGCCGCCACCGGCCACAGCAGACACGAAAGTACCAAGTGCGAACAAGACTCGAAATCGTGAATCCATGCTGGAAGGCTTCCAATGGCAATCCCTTGATTTTCAAGGCTTGCAGGGCTCTTGGGGCTCGAACTAAATACTTTGTTCTCTCCTGCTGTTCTCTCCAATCTCCGGAGATTCGCAGTGAAGATATTTATGGAGACGTATCGAAGCGGTCATAACGGGACTGACTCGAAATCAGTTGATCCGCAAGGGTCCGTGGGTTCGAATCCCACCGTCTCCGCCACATTCGGCTAAATGACAAGTGTGTTATTTAGCCGAATTTTTTATTGGGCTCGAATCTCATCCTATTTCCAAATGCGTCTGCACCATCTGTTCACGCCTCGGTGCATGTTCGTTTGGAAGCAGCCTCATTCTTCTTCCAATCCCAGTCCATGCAGCATTGCTTCTGCTGTGTTCTGTTTGGAAGCCGCATCAAGGTGTGCGTAGATGTTCGCCGTCGTGCTGAAATCGCTGTGCCCCAGCCACTCCTGAATCTGTTTGAGCGGCACATGGTTCGCAAGCAGCAAGCTCGCGCTGCTGTGCCACAGGTCATGAAAGCGAATATGCCGCAGATGGTTTTGCTGAAGCGTCAGCTCAAACATCGCTGATACCCTGTTCGGATTCAGCAGATACCCCATCTCATTGATGCAGATATAGCCTTCATAGTCCTTGCAATAGCAGTTGCCGCAAAGTCTGCGGTTCTCCGCCTGCCGAACCTGCAAATCAAGCAGATACTTCCGGATTGGCGCTGCAAGCGGCAGCGTCCGGCGGCTTGACTTCGTTTTCGTGGTATCGCGGGCGATGACCTCGTACTTCCCGTTCAGCCTGCACGCAATCACCGTGTGCTGAATCGTGATGGTGTTCTGCTGGAAGTCGATGGCATCCCAGCGCAGCCCAACGGCTTCGCTGCGCCGCAAACCGTAGAATGCCGCCAGCATGACCGGCGTCTCAATCAGCGTCCCCTTTACGCAGGCGAGAAGCTGGTTGATTTCATCCTTGTCATAAAAAGCAGGCTGGAAGCCGTTCTTGCGCGGGCGGTCTACCTTATCCGCTGGATTCACGGAAAGCTGGTCTGTCTTTACCGCATATTTCAGCGCCCGATGAATGAGGGCATGGTAGTGAATCACCGTGTTGGACTTTACCCGCGCCAGCTGTGCTGTGTAGAAATCCTGAATGTCTTGGGCTGTCAATTCCGTGATGGTCACGCCTGTTTTGCGGAACCACGGAACGATGGTGCTTTTCATCATCCCGTCGTAAGAGCTGTACGTCGTAATCGCAATCGTGCTCTTTGCGATTTTCAGCCAGCGTTCCAGATAATCCGCAAACAGTTTGCCCTTCTCCACTGCCTCCGTATCTTCCGCCGGAAGCTGGAAGGTTTGGCGCTGTTCCATCAGGACCGCTTCCGCCTTCTTCTTGTTTCCACGGATTAGATAGCCTGTGGGAATCCACTTAGTTTTCCGCTTGCCCTGTGCATCCTTGTAACTGAGAACGGCATAGAAATAGCCGTTCTTTTCTTGCAAATGTCCTGCGACCATGGCAACCTCCTTTTCACGCCGCATGAACACCCGCTGGTGTTGGACAAGTACATCGTAGCACCGTTTCGAGCCTGATGCAAGTCTGTCGAGATTTTTTTCTTGTTCTCTCACACCAGTTTCAAAAATTCTTCCATCGTTTCGGCAGACTTCTGTTTGGAAGCCGCATCAAGGTGCGCGTAGATGTTCGCCGTTGTGCTGAAATCGCTGTGCCCCAGCCACTCCTGAATTTGTTTGAGCGGCACACCATGCGCCAGCAGCAGCGTTGCACAGCTGTGACGCAGGTCGTGAAAGCGGATATGCCGCAAGTGGTTTTGCTCCAGCGCTTTGCTGAAGCAGCTGGAAAGATATGCTGGGCGAATCCGTTCCCCCAGTTTATTGACGCAAATGTAATCTGCAAACTCCCGGCTGTAAGATTGACCGCAGATTTTTCGGTTCTGTTCCTGCTGTTCCTTCAATCGGAGAAGCATTTCTCGCACAGTAGGCACAAGCGGCAGGGTACGGCGGCTGGAGCGAGTCTTGGTCGTGTCCGCCGCGATAATCTGGTACTGCCCGTCAATCGTGCATCCAGTCACTGTGTGCCGAATGCAAATGGTGTTATGCACAAAGTCAACGGCATCCCAGCGCAAGCCCATCACCTCGCTGCGGCGCAGACCATAGAAGGCTGCCAGTTTCACCGGCACTTCAATCAGCGTATCTGAAATTGCAGCAAACAGCGCTGCAATTTCACTTTCCGAATAAAAATTCGCCTGATAGCCATTTTTGCGCGGGCGGTCTACCTTATCCGCCGGATTCACAGAAATCAAATCCATCTTGACAGCATATTTGAGCGCTCGATGAATCACAGCATGGTAATGAATGACTGTGTTCGGCTTCACGCGCCTCCCCTGCTCCATATAAAACGCCTGAAGATCGGAAGCGGTCAGCCCTTGCAGCGTAATTCGCTTCTTCCGGAACCACGGGTCAATCGGATTCCGAAGCAGCCCGCCGTAAGAACCATAGGTGGTCGGTGCAACCGTTGTCTTGGCGACTTGCAGCCATCGCTGAAGATAATCTGCAAAAAGTTCCTGCCCATCTTTGGCAATAGGCTGATCCGCCAGCGGAATCTCAAAGCTGCGCCGCTGCTCCTGAAGAAATCCTTCTGCTTTCTTCTTATTGCCTTTCACAGGCAGACCGCTGGCAATCCACTTTGTCCTGCGTCGCTTATCAGCATCCTTGTAACTGAGCACCGCATAGTAGTACCCTTTCTTTTCCTGCAAATGTCCTGCAACCACAATCTTGTCCCTCCCTCATCTTTTTGTCGCTGCGCCGCTATCATCCGTTAGTTTTCCCTGACTTCTCCTGCTCCATAACCTTCATGTAATCCAGCAGATGCACCTTGGGAATCCGATAAGCGCGTCCGACCTTCAAGCAGGCAACTTTGCCGCTTTTCAGCAGACCGTAACCCGTTTTGGTGCTTACCCCCAATGCTTGGCTCATCTGCTCGATGTTCATTACATCCGGGTACTCCCTCAGCATAACGCTGTAAGCATCTTTCATTGTAAAGCTCATCTTTTTCCTCCGCGGGGAATTATTATTTTGCTGCATGACAGCTTTCCCCCTCCATTATAACTGGCAATTTCTTCGCCGTTTTTTACGCGATTTTCAAAAATAGCGTATATTTTTCTTTTGCATTTGCACTGAAGTACGCTCGGATGTAAAGCAAATTTCTCTTTTACGCTAACG
>ULTW01008790.1_pt1 | contig 13555 bp, 9 predicted proteins | sample 1957961 | NCBI WGS metagenome assembly ULTW01 (sample SAMEA4835744, study PRJEB28245) | human gut metagenome | biome: gut microbiome; material: fecal sample | place: Denmark | collected 2008 | reverse complement strand
GAAAACCTTTTGATTTTGCACTGAGTTTTTCATTTAAGGGAACCCTAAGAGGCCTAAGAAATAAACTCTTACTGGTTTTTAATTTTCTAAGGAGGTTGATTTATATGAAAAAGAATTCATTTGGACAAGGTCTGGCAATATTATTTGTAGTAGCAGGTATTTTGTATGTGATCGGTTCAATAGGAGCGGCAAGAGAACCTAAATGCATTGAGGCAGGATGCGATAATAAACAGGCAAGCGAAAGTTGTTATTGTTATTTGCATAAACCATATACGGGAAGTAGCAGTGGTACATCCACGTCAAGCAGCAGTTCATCATATAGCGTTAAATCATCATCAGGCAGTACTTCTCAGAGCAATACTTCCCAGAGCAGTACAAGCAGTTCCGGTTCAAGCAGCAGTAGCTACAACAGCAAATCGTATACAACCGATAAATCATCATATAGCAGTGATACCAAGAAAGGTATAACGACAAAGAAGAGTACGTATGATTCTTATGATGATGGCTATGATGATATCTATATGGATGGCGATTATGACTATGATAGATATGACAGAGACAGCGATTATGCTGATGGTGTAGATGATGCAATGGATGAATTTGATGAGGATTGGTAAGTATGGCAGGCAAATAGTGAAAAAACTTGAAGAGGGGATGACAGAGTGTCCGAATTGTGGCTGCCCGGTCGATGATACACTAGGGCAGGAGACAGATGAAAAGCCACAAAAGGTAGAGGTAACAGGGGTAAAGGTTGGCATTATGCAATGTCTAGCTTAATGCAAAAATATTGACAGAAATACTCAAAAGCAAGGTTATGAATTTCTTTCTCACAAAAACTAATGACTTTTAAATGAAAATAATTAAAGCTCGCAAGAAAATGCGATTATTTTGATTGCAAGAATAAGTGTTTTGTACTATAATTTAAAAAGCGAGTTTTTACTCAATTGTGACAAATATAACATGTCTATAGAAGAAACCACGAGGTGTGAGAATGAGAGTAAGTTACAATAAATTATGGAAGTTATTGGTAGACAAAAAGATGAGTAAAGCCGATTTGAGAAAGGCTGTAGATATTGCTCCGAATACCCTTACAAAGATGCGTAAGGATGGAGAAGTGTCTATGAGTGTATTACTCAAGATTGCTACATATCTGGATTGCGATATTAGCGATATCTGTGAGTTTGTGAAAGATGAAGAATAAACCTTGTTGGAGAGTGACAAATGGCAGAGTTAGTATATAGTGCAGGACTTACATCAAAATTATTTTGGCTACAGGAGTCCAGAAAGACCGCAGGATATATCCTGGATGGATATAGCAAGGCGGATATCCGCAAGATAGCCTGGGAAGAGAATATTTATCAAGTAAAAGCAGAATATCGTGCATATGAGATATTGAATGGTACTTATCGTAGAGTATCAGCTTTACCGGAAGCAGTGCTTCGGGCTTTTACCACTTGTGATGTGGAGACAGCAAAGATTTTAAACTTAATTGCAATTCTTATGGATAGCCGACTATTTTTTGAATTTCTTCATGAAGTGTATGATGAAAAGCTCAGACTTGGAGAAAAGGAAATCACAGACAGGGATTTGAATGTATTCTTTTTGGATAAAGCGTTGCAGAGTGATGTGGTGGCTGGATGGACGGATACAGCAGTACGGAAACTGAAACAGTGCTTTACTAGAATGATGTTTGAGGCGGGATTACTTGAAAGTAGTGCAAAACCAAGAACAATCAAGCCAATTCACATTGACTATCGTACAGAGGAATTGCTGACTGCAAATGGACTGGGAGAATACTTGAAAGCTGTGAAAGGAGTCTGAGCATGGCAAAGTTAAGTTTGGATGATAGACTGAATCAGATAGAAGATAAAATATCAGATAAGTCGTTTAGAGAGAATAAAGGACTTGGAAATGAAGTCGGATATTATATATTCGATTATGATCCAAGAGAAGAGCTGTATGTGAGAAATCATATAGCATACCTTAAGGATAGAATAAATAACGGAAACAAAGATTTCAGAATAGTTGAGTTTGACCTGTTTCACCTGATGGTTGAGATATTGCAGGAGGAAGGTTATCTGGAAGCATTCTTTGATTTGGAAAAAGAGAATGGATTTTTTGAAATGGCAGACAGCCTTGTAGAGACTTTGGGACTGGATGAGACAAATGAGCTGAATCTAATCATATCAAGAATATTGCAGGAAGATTTGACAGACAGTGTGGTATTTCTTACCGGAGTAGGCAAGTGCCATCCGATAATAGCAAGCCACAACATCTTAAATAACCTGCATCAGGTACTTGACAGTGTGCCGGTAGTGCTTTTCTATCCGGGAGAGTATAGCGGACAGGATTTGAAATTATTTGGAACGATGGATTCACACAACTATTACAGGGCATTCCGTCTGGTGTAGAGGAGGAAATACAATGCAGATTAAAAATATGTTTGAAAAGCAGATTGACCGTGACATCAAGGGTGTTATTAAAGTAGGTCAGTCGGATGAAGAAAATGTATATCAGGAATTAGATGAATATGTAGTGACCAAGGAACTTCTGAAGCATTTCAGGGATTTCTTTAACAATTATGAAAAAGGTGTAGATGGATATACAGATAAGATGGGTGTCTGGATTTCCGGATTCTTTGGAAGTGGTAAATCTCACTTCTTAAAAATACTGTCTTATTTATTGAAAAACAGCACAGTAGAAGGTAAAAGAGCCATTGAGTATTTTACAGATGGTAAAAAAATAGAAGATCCAATGCTTATTGCAGAGATGACAAAGGCTGGAACAATTGAGTCAGATGTCATGCTTTTTAATATTGATTCAAAAGGCTCAGCGAAGGTAGGCTCCGGTAAGGAGGCTATCGTTGAAGTGTTTATGAAGGTGTTCAATGAGATGCAGGGATATTGTGGTTCCATTCCTTATCTTGCAGAATTTGAGCGCCAGTTGGATAACGAGGGCAGATTTGAAGAGTTCAAAGAGAAGTTCGAGGCGAATGCAGGAGCACCTTGGGAGAAAAAGAGACAGGCATTTGCAGTTATTCAGGATAAAGTAGTAAAGACATTAGTTGAGATGGATTTCATGAGTGAGGAAGCAGCACGCAACTGGTGCAAGAATGCAAAGGGTAGCTATGACCTCAGTATCGAGAAGTTTGTATCACTTGTGCAGGAATATTGTGCGAAGAAAGGACCGAATCATCATGTTGTCTTCTTAGTTGATGAAATCGGTCAGTATATTGCAGATGATACACAGCTTATGCTCAACCTCCAGACAATTGTAGAAGACCTTGGAACAGCCTGCAAAGGTAAGGCATGGGTTATCGTAACGAGCCAGGAGGATATTGACTCTATTACAAAGACAAAGGGAAATGACTTCTCTAAGATTCAGGGACGTTTTGATACGAGACTTTCTCTTTCAGCATCCAATGTTGATGAAGTAATTCGTAAGCGTGTGCTTGCAAAGAATGAGACAGCAACACAGACGCTTAGACTTCTCTATGAGCAGAAAGAATCAATTATCAAGAATCTTATTACATTTACAGCGGATACAGCGGACAAGAAGCTGTATGCAGATAAGGAGGATTTCGCAGACTGCTATCCGTTCATACCATATCAGTTCAATCTTTTAGGACAGGTACTTACTGCGGTCAGAACACATGGCGCAAGTGGAAAGCATCTGTCTGATCAGTCACGTTCTATGCTCGCACTGTTTCAGGAGTCAGCAATCAGATTAATGGATAAAGAAGATGGTGTGTTGGTTCCGTTTAGCTTCTTCTATGATCCATTACATAAGTTTATTGACCACCAGCACAGTCAGGTGATCTCAGATGCAGAGAATAACAGTAAGCTTGATGAGTTCGATGTAGAGCTTTTGAAAGTTCTCTTTATGATTAAATATGTCAAGGAAATCAAGGCAAATGTAGATAATCTTACTACACTTATGATTTCCAATATTGATGATGACAGGATTGAAGTCCGTTCTAAGATTGAAGAATCATTAAAGAAATTGATTAAAGAGACACTTGTACAGAAGAATGGTGAAATATACATCTTTCTGACAAACGAGGAGCAGGAAATCAATAATGCCATCAACAATGAGTCAGTAGAGATGGGAGAAATCATCGGAGAGGCTTCTACAGTTATCTTCGAGGAAATCTATACAGAGAAAAAATATCGTTACAGCAGTCGTTACTTATTCCCATTCAACCAGAAGGTGGATGACCGATTCTTCAAAGGCAATCAGTCTAACGATATCGGAGTGACAGTTATTACACCTTATGGCGGAGATTATGCAGACTCTGCACTTCGTCTGCTTTCAGCACAGGAAAGCAGTGTGATTGTGAAGCTGCCAAATGACAGTACATTCCTTGATGAGATTACAGAATCCATCAAGATATATAAATTCCTTAATAAAAATGCGTCCGGAGCCAGAGGCAGCTTTGACAGCATCCGCAGGGCAAAAGAGGATGAGCGTATTGAGAAGAAGGACAGAATCCGAATCTTTATTGAGGATGCATTAAAGAATGCAGACATCTATGTAAATGGTGATAAGGCAACTATTTCGGCTAAGGAGCCGGCAACAAGAATTAATGAAGCACTCGGTAAGCTTGTGGCAATGAGATACAATAAACTCACCTATATGGAGACAGCACCAGAGCTTTCAGATATCAGTGCCATCTTTAAGCATAGTGATGGTCAGATGAGCTTCCTGGGCACAAGTGATACCACACCGAATAAGCTCGCATTAGAGGAAGTGGTACAGGTAATTGGATTAAATAATGCCAGACATGTGAAGACATCCCTTAAGTCATTACAGGATAAGTTTGGTGCAGCACCTTATGGATTTGATCCAAAGGATGTGCAGTGGCTTGTTGCAATGCTGTTCAAGCTGGGAAGAGTGTCTCTTACTCTTAACAGCCAGAGCTTGTCATTACTTTCAACGAATTCGGATGAACTGGTCAGATATATTACAAAGCGTGAATATGTAGAGAAACTCCTGATAGACATCAGAGAAAGAGCAACGGATGGACAGATTCGCTCTGCAAAAGAAGTTATGAAGGATTACTTCGGATTTACTGTATCCAGTGATGATGATGACAAAATTATGAGCAGCTTCAAGAGCAGAGCGAAGGATAAAGTTGAAGTATACGATGACATCCTTGTAGAGTACAGAATCAATTCAAAATATCCTTGCAAGCGACTGATGGAAGGGGCTAGAAAGAGACTTGCTGAAATCCTTGATATCAATGAGCCTACAGAGTTCTTCAAGACAGTAGATAAGAAGAGAGATGACCTGCTTGATGATGCAGAAGATACTGCACCTGTATTTGATTTCTTTAAGGGAGATCAGAAAAAGATTTTTGAAGAGGCAGTAAAGAATCTTGCATATTTTGGAAACAGCAAGACTTATGTAAGTGACCAGGAGCTGTTAAAGGTAGTCGAAGAGATAGAGACTATCGTAAAGGACAGCAAGCCTTTCAGTAAGATCCAGAGATTACCGGAATTAAATAAGAGATTTGAAGAGCTTCATATGGGATTGCTTGAAAAGGAAGCAGCTATCATGGATCCATTAGTACATGACGACTTCCTTAAAGTGAAAGAAGTATTGGATATTAAGCCATTTGCGGAAGTGCTCCGTCCTCGTATCAATCAGAGATTTGATGAGATCTGGGAGAAACTCAGAACATCCAGTGATATTGCTGCAATTAAGAATATCAAGCTGGAAAGTGACACTTTAAAAATCAAGTGTCTGGATGAGATAGATGAATATGAGAGGGCACATCAGCCTGCACCGGAAACACCTGTCGCACCGGTAGTACCAGGTAAAGAGCCGATTGAACCTATTCCAGCACCGACTAAAGTAAAGACCAAGAGACGTAAGAATGTTTCCATCAGCAATGTAGCAGGGGCTAGAACATATTCGATAGAGACAGAACAGGATATTGACAAGTTCCTTGCCGAGATGAAGCAGAAGCTCATGAATGAACTGGAAGAAGACACAATAATTACATTGAGCTGATAAGCTTGATTGGAGGAATAGCACATGAACAAAAATGCAATTAAGAAATTTGCAATAGATGCAAGAAATAAACTGATAGCATCCGTTACGGATAAAGCGGGTATGCTTGGAATCACACCGGATAATTGCAGTGAAGCAATTACAAAAGGTGCTGATTTTGAGGTATACAAGACAGCAGCAGGAACCGAGGTAACACTTAACAAAAAACAGTGTGAGCAGAGAAGAAAACTGGTAGACCAGATTCATGCAAGAGGCTTTGAAGCGGTAGTGGAAGAAGTGGCATATACATGGTTTAACAGAATCTGTGCTATCCGTTTTATGGAAGTGAACGACTATATGTATCCTGTAAGAGTTCGTGTGCTTTCTTCCGAAAAAGAGGGAAAGAATGAGCCAGATGTGGTAACAATGGCGCCTGAAATTGACTGGGATTTTACAGATAAAGAAAGAGAAGAAATCATTGATGCCAAGATGAATAACAGGCTTGATGATTTATTCAGAATGCTTTTTATCAAACAGTGTAACCTGCTTCATGAAGTGTTGCCGGGACTTTTTGAAGAGACAGAAGACTATACAGAAATGCTTCTTAACATCTCATTTACAAATGAAGATGATGTGATTCGTATGCTGGTAGATGGTATCGATGAAAAGGATTTTAACATCACAACTGTTGATGAGGATGGCAAGGCAGCAGGACAGGTAGAAATCATCGGCTGGTTATATCAGTATTACAATACAGAGCCTAAAAATAAAGCATTTGCCAAGAAAGCCAAAATCACAAAAGAAGAAGTACCGGCAGTTACACAGCTTTTTACTCCGGACTGGATTGTGCGATATATGGTTGAAAACAGCCTTGGCAGAATGTGGGTAGAAGGACATCCTGATGATGAACTGAAAAGCAAATGGAAATACTATCTGGATGAGGCAGAGCAGGAAGAGTCTGTGCAGCAGGAACTTAATAAGATAAAGGCAGAGTATGCAACATTAAAGCCGGAAGATATAAAGCTTATAGATCCTTGTATGGGTTCAGGACATATTCTGGTATATGCGTTTGATGTATTTATGCAGATATATGAAAATGCAGGATGGTCACAGAGAGATGCAGCACAGAGCATTATCCAAAATAATATATATGGACTTGATATAGATGACAGAGCTGCGCAGTTAAGTTATTTTGCAGTATTGATGAAAGCAAGACAGTATGACAGACGAATCCTGACAAGAGGGATAGAACCGAATGTATATGCTGTGCAGGAGAGTAATGGCATTAATCGTGGTCATCTTAAATACTTTGGCACTGGATTGACAGATACAGAGAAGAATGTAGCAGTATCGCAGATGGAAGGACTTCTTAACACATTGAATGACGCAAAAGAATATGGTTCTTTGCTTAATGTGGAAAACTATGATTGGGAGCTGTTAGAGAAGTTTGTAGAGAATACACATACAGAAAGCCAGATTTCTTTTGATACATTTGGATTGGATGAGACCGCAGAGCAGTTGAAACAATTGATTAGAATTGGCAGGGTGATGGCACAGAAGTATGAGATAGTTACTACGAATCCTCCGTATGCTGGGACAAGTAACTTAAGTTCAAAGGTAAACAATTTCGTGAAGAAAAATTATCCGGATAGTAAGGTGGATTTATTTGCTGTGTTCATTGAGCGTTGTGGAGAGATGCTTAAGAAGAATGGATATCAGGCGATGATTACACAGCATTCATGGATGTTTTTGTCTAAATTAGCTAATTTACGAGTGAAAATTCTAAAAAATACAATTATAAATATGGCTCATCTAGGGGCAAGGGCATTTGAAGAAATTAGCGGAGAAGTTGTACAAACTACAAGTTTTGTATTTTTAAAGAGTAAAGTTAACGACTATAATGGTAAGTATTACAGACTTGTAGATTATTTAAACCATGAAGAAAAAGAAAAGTTTTTTTTGAAACATAATAATGAATATATTGCTAAACAGGAAAATTATCAGTATGTACCAGCTACACCAATTAGTTATCAACTGAAATCAGAAGTATATTCTATTTTTTGTGAAAATCAATATATTGGGGATATTGGAGTAGCAAAACAAGGATTGGCAACATCTGATAATAACAAGTTTTTAAGGCTTTGGTCAGAAATCGACTACAATAATATAAGGTTTAACATTTTCAACTGCGAAGAAACAATAGATTGTAAAACTAAGTGGTTTCCATATATAAAAGGTGGTTCTTTTAGAAGATGGTATCCAAATAAGGAATATGTTGTAAATTATCAAAATAATGGTGTTGAAATAAAGAATGCAGTTATGAAAAAATATCCATATCTTAATAACCCAGATTTTGTTGTGAAAAATACATCGTCATATTTCAAAGCTGGAATTACATGGAGTGATGTGGCAACAGGAAAATTCAGTGCGAGATGGGTTAACAATGGCTTTATTTTTGCAGATGCAGGTCCAATGTTGTTTGTTCAACATGAGCCTTATGTTAAATTAGGATATATGAATACGCCTGTATTTCAAATGTTTTGTGATTTGATTTGCCAAGGGTTACATTATAGTACCGGTCAAATTCCTCAAATTCCTTATTTACAGGGAGAAATAGATAAAAATAAAATAATAAATTATGTAAATGAAAACATAAAATTTTCAAACACAGATTGGGATTCATTTGAAAACTCATGGGATTTTAAACGCCATCCATTAATATCTGTTATCTTGCAGAATAGAGCATTGTTTGATGACACAACAGATATTGATTTAGCAGAATGTTACACTTGCTGGGAGAATGAATGCAATGAACGCTTTAATCAGCTCAAAGCAAATGAGGAAGAATTGAATCGTATTTTTATTGATATTTATGGCTTGCAGGATGAATTGACACCAGAGGTAGAAGATAAAGATGTCACAGTTCGTAAAGCAGATTTACAGCGTGATATTAAGAGTTTGATTTCCTATGCAGTAGGTTGTATGTTTGGACGATATTCTTTGAATAAAGAAGGATTAGTATATGCTGGTGGAGAATGGGATGAGAGTGCTTATTCAACATTTTTACCAGATAGAGATAACATTATTCCAATTTGTGATGAAGAATATTTCTCGGATGATATTGTTTCAAGATTATGTGAATGGGTAAAGATTGTATATGGTGAGAAATCATTGGAAACAAATCTTGATTTTATTGCAAAAGCACTTGGCAACAAAGGAAACACAAGCAGAGAGGTAATCAGAAATTATTTCTTAAATGATTTCTTCAAGGATCATTGCAATACTTATTCTGTCACAGGTTCCGGTAAGCGTCCTATTTATTGGCTATTTGATAGTGGTAAGCAGAACGGATTTAAGGCACTTATTTACATGCACCGATATGATGCTGATACAGTCGGCAGAGTTAGAACAGATTATCTCCATAAGGCACAGAAGTATGTAGAAACTGCAATGCAGAGTGCACAGTATACGATTGACAATGCGACATCGGCATCAGAGAAATCGAAAGCCACAAAGGCGGTAACAAAGTACACTAAACAGCTTGCAGAGATGAGGATATATGATGAAGCCATTGCTCATGTAGCCAATCAGAGAATCGAGATTGACTTGGATGATGGTGTAAAGGTGAATTATGCGAAATTCCAAGGTGTGGAAGTGTCACAGGAAGGTAAGAAAGCATTGAAAGTTGATTTATTGGCAAAGATATAAAGAAAAGAGGAAAGCTATGAATTTACAAAGCAAATTGATAAAATTATACAATGAAATTGACGAATTAAAGAATAAAGACAGCTCAAGTGATAGCGATTTTAAAGCATGGAAAACCGATGTGCAATTATGTTTATCGGGTTTATATGGAGAAAAAAGTATACAACTTAAAAATTTTAATAGTAGACAATTTTCTCCAATATTTATTGGGGGAAATACAGATTGGCATGGGCCGTATGTGCGAGATTTGGAGACTACAAAGAAAGAGTTTGAAAGATATATTGACGATTTTGAGGATGTAAGCACAAATGTCAATGTAAAAAATAACATTCCAGTAAATAATAAGGTGTTTATTGTTCATGGACATGATGGAGAGCTAAAAGAGAAGGTTGCAAGAAGATTAGAACAGCAAGGTATTGAAGCGATAATCTTAAGTGAACAAGCGAATCGAGGAAGAACTATTATTGAAAAAATAGAAGCATATTCAGATGTACATGTAGCAATTGCACTATTTACACAAGATGATATTGGAGCGGTTAAGGAAGAAAAAGGAAACGAAAAATATAGGGCTAGGCAGAACGTTGTTTTCGAGGCAGGCTATTTTATGGGATATTTAGGTAGAGAGAATGTAATTATGATTACAGAGGAAAACGTAGAAATTCCTGGAGATTTGTCTGGAATGGTATATACAACAAGAGATAATTGGGAATTTGAATTGTTAAAGGAACTTAATGCTATAGGAATGAAAATTGATATGAATAAGCTTCTTGGTTAAATAAGAATTATTTGCAAGAATACAAGCCTATGGAGTTATTGTTTTAAGTTAGATAGATTATCCAAATGATTAGGAAGGAGGCGTGGAATATGTTGCAAATTATATCTGGTAAATTTTTTGAAGATGGTGAAATAGTACATAACGAATGTAATGGAATTTTATATTCTAATGTTGCCTTTCATTCCATGCACCCTTTAGAATACGAAAATATAAAAATAAATACAGTGGATTGGCATCCTGGATATCCTTGTTATGTTATCTCGTATGATAACTGTATTGAACATACTCCTAAAACAAGTATACTTGTAAAAATTGGGGATAATGTTGTAATTGAACAGTTAAAATATATTTTATCATTTTCATTAAATGCAATATTTGATGAAAGTGAGTCGATGATAGAGGATCTTTGCAGAAGAGGAAATGCTCATGACAATTATATATCATCTTATGTGACAGAAACATTTGATAAAGAGCGAAACTTTACCAGAGAAGATTGGGAATATAGCATTCAATTTTATAAAAAGATGATGCATTTGGCTCGTGACGAATATAAGATAGTCATGAGATGCCTAGCTGCATATCACGCTTCATTTAGTGTGTTTAGTAAGGATATATCATTATCATATAGCATTCTTGTTTATGCGTTAGAGACTTTGTCAGAAAACTTTGATGAGTATACTACTTCTTGGAGCGACTATGATCAGAACATTAGAAAAAAATTGGATGCTTTATTAGATAAAGTTGAAGATGATGTTGCAGAAGAAATAAGAAATATTTTAGTTACTAATGAACACTTGAAATTATCAAGGCGATTTACTCAATTTATTTTGAAGTATTTAGATGATGATTATTATAAAGCAATAGACAAATGTCAAGGCTCGGAAGAAGAAGTTAAGCAGGCAGTCGTAAAAACTTATATATTTAGATCAAAATATGCACATGAATTAAAACCGATAATGAAGCAATTAATGGATGCTGGAATATCTGCCCGCTCAGAAATATTTGAGTTTCAACATGAGGTGTTTTTTACATACTCAGGATTGTTAAGGCTTGTCCGTACAGTTATAACGAATTTTGTTAATTCAAGAAATGTTGTGGGAAAGGAAGACTATGCATGGTATGACGATTTGCCGGGCACGATGAGTGTAGAGCTACATCCTAATTTATGGCTAGGTAAAAGCAATGATTTTAATTTTAGAAATATAGATAGGAATTTCGAGGCGCTATTATATTGTGTAGAAACTGAGCATAAAGTTCCTGAAATGAATGAACTTGTTGAAAATTATATGACTAATATTCTTAGCATTAAGGAGTCAGATCGATGTACAGCATATGTTCTGTCGTGGATATATGTAAACGTTGTTCAGGGATTAGACAATAATTTTGTGGACAAAACAAAAAAATTATTAGATAAGCATTCTGAAACGGTAAATAAATGCTGTATTGCAACAATTATAGGCAATAGTTTTGGAATGAATACAGGATGTTTTGATTTAGAAGAAGTAGTAACGGTTATAAATAACTATAATAAGAGTAAATTTAAAAAGAATAGATTGAAAATTCATAGTAGGATAGAAAGCAGAATTTATATTGCAATTGCTCGCAGCTATAAAGATGAAGACAATAATAGCTGTAAATATTGGTATAAAAAGGCATATAGAAATGCTGTTAATGATAAAGAATTGCAGAGTGAAATTTTGAAAGAAATTGAACTGATAAAAATATAGTCAGGAGGTTTGGCGATTGAAGGAAGAGATTCTAGAAGAATTAAATATTAAAGAAGACCATGAACGAGAATGCAAATTAGCAACTGGTGGACTTCCGGAGAGTATATGGGAAACCTACTCTTCCTTTGCTAATACAAATGGTGGAACGATTCTGCTTGGGATTAGGGAACACAGAGATTCTTTTACTGTTGAAGGACTGACAGATAAGCAGATTGTAAAATATCAGAAAGACTTTTGGAGTACATTGAATGACAGGAATAAGGTGTCAAAGAACATTTTGCTGAATCATCATGTCAGACCAGTGACAGTAGGAGAAAAGAGAATATTAAGAATTGATGTTCCCGCAGCAGACAGACATGATAAACCGGTATACATTGGGACGGATCCGATGAAAGGTACTTATAAAAGAGATTATGAAGGTGACTTCCTTTGTACTGAAGAGGCAGTCCGGGCTATGTTTGCAGACCAGAGAGATGTATCTGGTGATGTGGAAGTGCTGGATGAGTTCGGATTAGATGTGCTGAATCAGGATACGATAAAAGGCTATAGAATTATTTTTGAACAGCTACACAGTGGGCATCCGTGGAATGCTTTGGAAAATGATGAGTTCCTTATGAAATTAAGGGCGGCAGCAAAGAATAAGAATGGTACATTATCTCCAACGATAGCGGGACTTTTATTCTTTGGAGAGGCTTATCACATTACGGAAGTTTTTCCTAATTATTTTCTGGATTATCGTGAGGAATGTGATGATAAAGCGGTACGCTGGTTATTCCGGACGCATTCTAACGAAGGTGATTGGAGCGGTAATATATATGACTTTTTCTGCAAGGTACGTACCAGAATGGATGATGATGTAGCAGTTCCATTTGCAAATAGACGAAATGGATACCGGGTAGATAGGGTGGATGTGCATGATGCATTGGAAGAAGCATTGGCAAATGCACTGGCACATGCAAATTATTATGGCAGACGAGGAATCCTTGTTGTTAAAAATGGAAAAGAACTTAGTATTTCCAATCCCGGTACTATCAGGGTGACGAAAGAGGAATTTTATGCAGGTGGCAATAGTGATCCACGAAATCCGAATATCTTAAAGATGTTTGGATTTGTAAATGTCGGTGAGCGTGCCGGAAGTGGTATCGATAAGATTATGACAGCATGGGCAGAACAAAATTGGAAGAAACCGGAATTTGATTTCTCAGAGCGCAGTGACAGGGTAACATTAAAGCTTGAAGTTGGACAAGTGGTATATATTCCAGGAGCAGCTGATATCAGAAATGAAAATACAAATCAAACAGAAGCAATTGCTTTGTCAAAAGAAGATAAAATACTTGAGTATATCAGGCAGAAT
>ULTW01066173.1_pt1 | contig 13562 bp, 7 predicted proteins | sample 1957961 | NCBI WGS metagenome assembly ULTW01 (sample SAMEA4835744, study PRJEB28245) | human gut metagenome | biome: gut microbiome; material: fecal sample | place: Denmark | collected 2008 | reverse complement strand
AAATTAAATAGATATCGTCTCGTTTAAACGGGACACTAGTGTTGAAATAATTGTCTTTGTCTTTCTTCGATATACTAAAGTCTGAATAATCCAAAAGCCCCATAAGTGTTTCTTGGGACACCTCAAAATATTCATGTAAAAGCAGTGAGATGGCCACTTTCGAGAAATAATAGGGCTGTTCCCCTCTGCTTACTTTTTCTACTGTCCTTTTTGCCGTATCCAAACAGCGTTTTATTATTTCATCGGTAACAGCCAAGTCGTCATTGGGTCTTGAAATCAACTCCTCTATCTCTTTCATAAAGAAGGCTTCATACACTTCTTTGTTCTTGATGCCTTTTATGATTCCCTCCAAATCATATTGGTTGTTATCATTAGTATAATACATGATAAACCTGTAGGCATATTGGTTATAACCATCCTCTTGCTGTCTCAAATAATTCCAATGCTCCTTGCGTGTTTCAAATTTGCCAAGCTCTCCCACCATTTCCAACACTTCCTGCTTGAAGACAGAATAATCTGTAAAATCTTTAAAGCAAGCACGCTGCCGCTCCTTCCTTTTATTAAAACGGGGATTTACTGGGAACAACTCTTTATAAAGGGCATTTGCATATTCTGCAACTTCTTCACAAGGCGTTTCTCCATACCACGAGGCCTGCGCCTTATGGCATTCATTCGTCTTATCAAAATGACCGAAATCTTCTTTCACATCATCAACCGTCATCCACAAGGCTGCCATAAAGAAGGTTTTGCGTATATTGCCATGCTCAGTCTCTTTCGGATCTTGTTGCTCAAATATCAACTGACATTTCTTATAAAATTGTTCTCGGCCACTATCCCTTAATCCTGCGTCACAATATGCCTTTCTTATAAGGGATAAAAGTCCTTTGGCATGTTCATCTCTGTCAAAATGGTAGTGGTACTCTTTAAACAGCCTAACATAGAATTCTTCTAATAAGGGAATACAATCTTCTTGTCCTTTCTTAATAAAGGTCGCCAATAATGATAGCACATTACTCATCATCTGATTATACTCTTCCCACTCGTCACGATAAAAACTATGGGGGTTGTAGAATTGATGTGTTATTATCTTCTTTACACTATCTTCAGTTTTTACTTTACTTAAAGCATTATAAACAACCGTTCTCGATACAATATGAGTAGTTATCCCTTCCTGCTGGTTGTGAACATATTTTTCTTTATCCAATATATAATCCACATATTCGTCGACGTTGTCTGACAAGTCTATCAGTCTCACCATCGAGCGAATAGCCTCATAATGATCAGAATCGTTGACTATAGCGAGAAAACGCTCCAGATATTCCTTTTGTGCAAAGAACTCATTGTCCATATACAAGAAAGAGAGGTTGTGCTTTTTCTCATACGTAAGGGCATCTCTCGTCTTATTTTCCAGCATTACAAACAGAGTCTCGGTTAGTTCCTTGCTTTCGTATTGCAACCATGTCCAGTTCAGGAAATAGCAGAGACACGTAAGGTCTGCAAAATAGGCCGTTTCTATGGGTGCATCCTGCAGCTCATCAATGATAAAACCTATCGATTCTTTACTTTTAGCGAATTCTATCAAATTCTTGTAATCCTGAGTAAGAATACTGGCCATTCGGATACCCAAAGATTTGTATTCGAGCATCAACCCCTTAAACACTTCGCATCTGACCGCTGGACTCAACATATCACGGTCTATGTAGATTATAAGCTCCAAACTGGCTGTGCGTAGCCATTTAATAATATCTTGTACATCATTCTCCTCTCCTTTACCATACATAGAGACCCACAGCATAATGATATTATACCACTCAGCCTTTATTCTGCCCGTGGGTTGTGCAGCGAGCTGCTTGGCTCGCTCTATTCCTTCTCTTTTAAGGTAATTCGCAACAAGCCATTCACGGAAAGCATTATGTTTGAAGGAGTATCTACCATTTTCGCAGCGTATCAAGTCATATCTCAGACACTCTATAACGTTGTCTTGATTATCACCTAAGCACTTTAGCAGTTCTTCATTGCTTAATGTTTGAACATTCAGAAGTGACAGGCCTAAAGCAACCTTTTCAAGCAACTTTACAGAATCATCAAAGTTATGCCTTACAGCAAGTTTAACCCTTTTGTATTCTTTCTCCTCTCTATGACTTTTTTCTATAAAAAGACGATATATCTCAGCCTTGTTCTTAGGCAGCTGCTTATTATTTTCTTTGTAGGCTGCTATCAATACATTCAGGAAGAACGGGTTTCTGACAAAATCTGTCAACTCATTCTCATTGATCAAGGCGACCAGGCCGTTACCTTCCCCTAGTTCACGGTTGATATGATCGTTGGCATCTCCATAGCTCAACTCTTCCAAGAACAAATCGGTAAACTGTTCCAGTTCCTTCTCCCTCCTGTAATTGCTACGACAGGAGAGCACCATCTTAGTCTCAGGATGATCGTAAGCATAACCATTGATTTCTTCAATAAGGTCATCATATTTCTGCCCGTTCACCTCATCCAGAGCATCAATAACCACGACTATTTCTTTACCTCCTTCGAACCGAGCAGATGGTAGTTCTGCCCGTTTCAGTTTGGTGTTGTTTCGCACCTCCAACATAATGGGCTGGTAAAGTCCGCTGTCCTGCAATTCCCAGCAGAGTTGTTTCAATTCAGTAGTCTTTCCTGTCTGAGCACTGCTGTATATAATGTATTTATTGGTCGGTGCTTCTACAAGGCCGGTAACGAATTCTGCCAGACAATGCCTTTCTCTCAATTTTAGGGCATAATAGATAAAACTGTCTTGTGTATTCTCCAACGAACAATATCTCCTAATATATCCTTCTACAGCCTTGTGTACTTGCAGCCCCGGCCACTGACTATTTCCATTTGCAACAATATTTGATTTAATCAGTGCGCTCAGATGGTCAACTTTCTCTCCCACCTCCTTGATGGCCAGTTCTTGTATGAAGTGTGCGCATTCCTCTTCCTTGCGTAGCTCTTCCGCCAACAGGTTTACAAGACTCCTAATAGCAGCAGCATCCTCTTCGTTATTCTTTTCCGCCACTCTGGTCAATTCTTGTAGGTTTGAATACCTTTGTTTCGCTATCTTTTGCCTCAAAGCATCTTTTGCGCACCATTTCTCCAAGGCCAACTGGTAGCATTTGTCTATCTTTTCCTGTAAAGACAAATCATCTCCACCCGAAAGCATTTGCTTCAAGGTAGGGATGTTACCTGTTATATATGAAATAACAAAACTAACAAATATATCTAAACCAGTCATTATACTCTATAATTCAACGGGCAAGTAAAACTGCCCACAGTTTCTAATAGGTTCAACATACACTTTTCTATCCGACGGCAGCACTGCGTGAATAGCTTGTATAACTGCATCAGGATTGATATCCTGCACATACACTTTCTCCAAATTTGGCATTCCGCTAAAGATAGCTCTATCTGTCACCCTGTTAAAGAAGGGGAAAGAGTAACCAATTACGACTACTATTTCCGTATCATTTGTAGTTTGAGTCAGGGTTGTCTTGATTTTCTCATTGTTTGGCGATTCTTCCCAAGCAAACGACAGATGCGTTTTGAAATACAAGCCTATGCCTGACGTATCAACTTGTGAATCGTGATAGAATTCTATTACCTGTAGAGCAGCCGGCATATTCTCCTCATCTTCCTTAATATATTGGATGGTAGACTTATCCTCGAACGTTGCTGAACCGTTAATCTTAACAATCCTTCCACTGTTCGTTAGTTTCGGCCATTCTCCTTGGATGTTCTTCTCAAATAGTGGCAATTTGCCGTCATGATTATAAGCCTTGTATGCATTCTCTATCTGAGAGTCATAGTTCCAGGATACAATACTGATACCTTTGGGTAGCATCAGGCTCCCCTCTTCCAGCACATTTGCCAGAAAAGTATCGTATCTGCCATCAGGTTTATAAACCAGTTGCGCCCATACGAAGAATGCGCACAAAACGGCTTTTAGTTTATTGAACTCCTTTTCTCTTCCTGTCAGATACAACTTACGTGCGTATGTATCAATAGTGGCGTGCTCTTGAATTCCTTTAATGAGTTGATCAATATCATAGAGCATGTCACGCCTCTCTGATTCTATATTGGATGCAGACTGCCTGTAAGTGTTTTGAAATACCATCTCGCTATCAGAAGGTATCACAGCCGTCTCTATATAAGTTCTGAATAAAGCGAACTGCTCCGGTATCTCCGATACGACGGGGATACCTTCTAAAATCTTTTTACCATCATCCCTTCTGCCATAGCTGGCTCCAGCACCTAGATAATATATAGTTTTACTCATGTTATATATTTCTTACGCTATTAACAATTCTCTCAATCCATTCTTATTCGATGTCCATACTAAACTCATGAAATGAATCGTAGGTTGACACTCTATTTCATTCAGGCAGGCTATCTCATCATGAGTAAGATAGTCCTCATTCCCATTACACAATAGTTTATCTACAACCACAAACATAGAAGGACTTATGACGCCTTTATCCATCAATTCCAATAACTCTTTCTGGCTATCATTAAAATCAATATTGGCGCAAAGTTCCTTTCTATCATTGTAATAAAGATCCTTCAATTCAGCATCCTTCTGCACCAAACGCCTTCGATGGTAAAAAATACCATTATCGTGAATATAGGATGCATTAATCGGCGAGGGAGTATCTTGACCATTTTTCTTATAATATTGTGCTTGCGTTTCAAGCCACTTCTTTAATTCCTCCCTACCTGTCTGAATTTCACCTAGTGAAGATACCCACGCCAGCATGTCGGGGACTGCTCCCATAAAGCTGACTTTAACCTTTCTATCATCTAAATTCCATGATAAGCAGAAAGAAATACTATCCTCTATACCATTACTATCAAGCCCCTTCAAGAGCATCTTTATCCCTTCAAGCGTCTTCTCAATCGCACTTGCAGGATTATTGCCACCGTGAAATATCTCAGGTAAATCATGGAAATCGTCTCTATAGCTAATGTATCGGCAGTTTGGATAGTCCATTTCTCCTCCACAACGTCGTATACACTTCGCCAAATCAACGGCCATCAAATCTGTTGTTTCTACTATCCCCTCCATCAGTTGACATGTATCAAAATCTCTATAGAGTCGTTCTACTCCTTCTTCACCTTTTGTATGATAGCTATATAGCAATCTAACGCCATCTCCTTTCTTAGGTACAAACGGCACATATTTTGAAAGGGGATTTACAGGCTGCTGTTTCTGTGCCACGAAGGGCACATTTTCGCCAAAATATCTATATATATCCTGATTCCCCCTAAGATAATGAGTTATTAGACTTTTCCATTTTCTGATTGGCAGCGGCCCATCTATTCTGAAAACCTTGGTATATCCTGCAGTATGCCCCATCGCTGTTATCGGATTTTCTAACCGTCTGCATATTGCCTCAAGGTCATAACTTCGTATAGCCCCATCAAAATGGTCAAACATGCCAGTTGTTGTGTCATAGAATGAATGTAGATATCGGCATGCATACGTTCCTTCTGACAGTGTCGGTGCCTCAACGTCCGTAACCTCCTCCATCTCAAACTGACGTTTCCCATCTTTATCTTGCCATACAAATTCAGTTTTCTTTATTTGATTAAAGAGATATTCTGTTTTATTTGTATCGTATGCCGCAACGCCTTCCTTTATCTTACTGATGTCATCTGTATACTCTGGACCATACCAATAGTCAAACTCTTGAGTTTCTTTAAACGATGGCGTATATCCCACATAGTCCAAATCAACCCGTATTCTCACTGGGGTCTCTTCGGTGTTTGAATCAAATAGTTCTTTAAGAAAATCCTTATTAAAGCAATTATAACGGGATAGTGAACGTCTTAGAAAAGGATGTACTAACACCGAAAGATTGTTCTTCTTCGAGGCAAAAACGCCGTCTCCCTTATATTCAAAATTCTGAAGCAGATTGCTTAAATATATAAGTCCATCACTGTCAATCTCACCTCTTAGGAATGGAAATGCATCAAGTACGATGCTATCATAGCCGTACAACACAATCCCATTTGACATCATACGACATTCATCCTTCATTAATCCCAAGTTACTCACCTCTTTGTTGAATTCCTGTGAATACCGCAGGACTCGTTCTATCATTTTTTCATTAAGATAGTCAGTTCTGGCTGCCATCATCCAGCGATTCTCTTCTGTCGTTTCAGGCAATGAAGTGTTACCCAACAAATAGGTGCTTTCATGAGACAAAAATAATGCTGAAATACGAGTTACTCCTAAAGGACGATGTATATCATGCTCAATATTTGATGGCACACAACGACCATAGCCTTGCCATAGTGCATCTTCCAATGCCCCTATAGAGAACCTTACACCCGATTTGGATATGCCGTCTGTCAAATATACTCCAGTTAAATGCTTCATTTTTCTACTTAATCAGTTATCTACCAACCTCTCCTCCGATGTCTTATTATTGGAGTTAGAGACTACCTACAAGCTTCTCTAAACTGCTTGCCATATTCATTCACATAAACCACACTATCTGTGGTCTCTATTGTGAGTTGCTGTTGAGGATACGCATTTTTATATCCATCAAGCACCTGCTCTAAAAAAGTAGTTTGTCGCAAAGCTGAATAATTGGCCTCAATAATAGTTCTATCATACATTAATTCTAAAATGCCAAATTTGCTCATACGAATAAGAGATGCAGATACGGCAAACTCGTCATAGCCATCAATTGTCCATCCCAAATACCACTCGGGCAATGCATTTGTATAAATCTTGTTGGTACCGTTAATCGCAATTCTCGGATTAATCGCCATTACATATCCACGGGTTTTTGATAACTTCTCAAAGAGCAATGCATCTAACCTGTTCATTTTCTTGATAATGTCGACATAGGATGGATGCACTACATTCTCCTTACTAATATCCATCGAATTAGCAAGCAAGGCGATGTACATTTCCCTCAGTGTCTCATTCTGTGCCGTATAAGTCAATGACTGTAGCAAGGGCACAGCTATTTCTGGGTCAGGACTCTTCAGCCGCTCCTCAGGTACTTTCTCCAATCGCTTTTGCACCTCTTTCTCAACGTAGTCCTCTATCTTTTCCCAACACCAAAGGAAACCACGTATTGGCGCCAGTAATGCTTTTACAGTCCTTCCAGCAACAGCCCCTACTTCAGATACAGCAGGTCTCGCTGCATCCTTATATACTTCTATACCTAAATCCTTTATCAAATCCATATATTCTTCTATATTCCGTAGTCCCGGCATCCTTTAGATGTCCTTACACCCACATCAGCCACTTCCACACCGGTACCACAGGTATTCCCTCCTCTGTACCCTCCTCATCATACGTAATCAGCAGGCATTTCCAATCCTTGTGAGCTTTGGCATATTTCGTCAGTGGCGGCACCTCTCTGTTGTAGGTTGACTCCTCCTTGATGCTATACGAAACCTGGATGGCTAACTTCTCATCAGGCACTATGAAGTCTATCTCTTTATCAGCATTCAGATAATACACGTTCTCCTTGCCGTATCGTCTGCACAGTTCCACCGCCACTATGTTCTCCAGTAGTGATGTCTCTGAGTTCATTAGGAACAGGTTCAGCAACCCGTTGTCAACGAAATAGTATTTCTTCTGCATTTCCTTTTCCGTCAGCTTCCCAACCTCGTTCTCCATGGGCAGTATCAGCCAACTGTCAGAGGCGTAATCCACATAGTCTATCGCAGTAGGCACACTAATGGGCGACCCCGTTGCCACTATCACATTCTTCAGTCTGTTATACGACAGCGGTTGCTTCACGCTCTCTGCCATCTTCTTAATCAAGATGTTCAGCACCCTGTCGTTCTTAATGTTGTTTCGCGCACAGATGTCACCAAGGTAGATTTTCTGGTACAAACTCGAAAGCATAGCCCGCTTGTTCTTGAACGACTGGATTTCTGGCAGACCGCCGTAATAGAAGTATTCATTCAAATGCCGCTTCACCTCACTTCTTTGGATAGTGTCATACTCCCAATGCTCCTTCAGTCCTACCTGCTGTGCTGCCAGATACTCTTTGAATGAATATGGGTATGCATCATAGATAAAGAACCGTCCGCCCAGCGTAGTTGCCACCTCTTTGCTCAGCATCTTCGCATTGCTGCCCGTCACATACACCCTGTATTTCGCATCAGCCAATCTCCGCACGAACTTATCCCAGTGAGGAATGTTCTGCACCTCGTCCAGAAACACCACCGGCTTCTTACCATACAGTTCCAGATGAGCCTCTAACAGACTGTTGAAGTCCTCCGTCTGGAATTCCGCCAGACGCTCATCCTCAAAGTCCACAAACAGAATCTCGTCCCATCCCTTTCCTGCTGCCTGCAACTGACGCACACGCTGATACAGCAGGTACGACTTACCCGCATGTCTCACGCCAACTATCACATAATTGCCATTCTCTTCAAAGTCAGTGGGACGGTTCACAATCACCGCCTCATCCACTTCGCGCTGCTTACTAATTAGGCACTGTTTGATGACATCTTTACTGATACTCATATAAATTATATTTAATAAGAGTTGTATGATTTTATAAAGTTCGGTTTACAAAGTTAAGTATTTTCTATAAAACAGAATTAATAAACTCTGATTTTTTACTATATTTTCACACTTTTTTATCACAATCCATGAGTTTTTGCCATTCTTGGTCAGGGTTTACCTATTGTATTGTGTCAAATATGTCTGTCAGATACGAAACGATTCTTCTTCCACGTTGCCACTTTGAACTCTTGGATGTCTGAAACTCTTTCTCATTATGATAGATGAAGGAGTCAACGCGTTGGGCTGGGTCATATTTATACTCCCTTCCCGTGAAGTCGCTAATGGCTCGAAGAAAAACAGAAAAGGACGCATGAGGGGCAAGGTGATATGAGCGGATGAGCGCAGCCTTGATGTAAGCGGTTTCGTATTCGTGCTCCATTTCGTTGAGTGCCGTGCGGATGGTTTCTTTCAATGCCTGTTTGTCGTCAGAGATGAGTATTTCATCAAGACTCATTTCTTCTTGAAGGATGGTTCTGCGCCCATGCTTACCCTTTGTGCTGGCAAGGGTGGTCTTGATGGCCTGCTTCAACTCGACATCTTCAATATCCTTTGCCTGCGTTGTCCACTCTGCTTTTTTATCAAGAGCATTATCTACGCTCGTTTCCATAAGTTTCTCTACAATAGCCTTAACACTTTCGCGAATGTATGACACTTGTTTGGCACCAAGGCTGACCTTACTCAATGCCATTGCGCTCCTTGGCAGTCCGTGGTCGAAGCAGATGTAGTACAATGTACACATCAACAGAGAATTGCTACCATCATGGATTTGGTCATGGAGTTTGACGAAAATCTCCGGTAACGCTTGTATAGCCGACAACATGATTCTCTTTGACAGAGTCGCAAGTTCATCAGCAGAGTGTCCCTTCCCAAAAGTGAATATTGCCATCTGAATAAAGGACGGCAATGACTCCCAAAACTCCTGAGCGGTAACGGAAGGAACATAGAAATGATCGTCATCTTCCTCGCTCTGGTCCTTTTCCGATAAGCTAAATTCCCTTACCAGGAACAGCTCTGCCTGGTCTGAGGCATCTTTATCCCCTACCGTCTCAGTGTACACTCCAAACCTCAGATAGCCTTTCAATCCCATCAATTCATCAATGACTCGGCTGGTAGCAGCAGCCCTTTCATCAGCAGACAGAATCTCTTCCGAATCGGGTGCAAGCAATTTTCGGCATTCTATAAGGACATGTGTTGGCGCAAAGCCTACCGCCATCTTGAAGATACGTTCAAGGCAACTGAAGTCGTTGCGCTCCACCTTCATCATTTCCAAGGAGAAACGTGAGTATTCATCTGGATGCTCCTGCTTCCATGAATACACTCTGTCCATTGCCTCTCTCATGGCATGCTTTTGGAAATCTTCAAAGGGTCTCATCTGAAAAATCTGATTGTGAATAATACAATATCGTGTTATTTATTTGCCAATAGTTTGAGAAGCATCTCTGTTTTCTGTTCCTCTGTCATGTTCTTGACATCTTCCTCGGTTACCTTTGGCTGTAAGTCTAACAACTTGTTGTTGTACTCGAACATGGTTTCCAGCGGATATTGGGCGATGTATCTTTCTGTAATGGTTTTGTCAATTGCATGCCCCATACTCTGTGAGATATACCTCTCCTCTACTTTGGCATGAGTTAAGTTTGTTTCGTATGAATGTCTGCACCATGTTCCCGATGGACGGACTTCCCAATGCAAAACGTCCTCACAAATCTTGATGATACGGTCTTGCACATTTGAGTTCTCCTGAGAGATACGCTTACGCTTGTCGGCCTTATGTGTTGCACCTTGCAGAATATCTGGGAACACGAAGCCATTGAGAACGGGTTCTGCCGCTATCTCATCAAGGATTTTCTGTAATGGTTCAATAATGGGGATTATTACTTCACCGCCACCTTCTGTGCGATTTCTGGTCTTCACTCGTTTGAATTTGAACGCTTTCCTACCAGAGTCGAAATAGAATTTCGAATACTTAAGTTCGGCTGCATCGGCCATATTGAAACCGTTACACAGGTATTGGACAAGGAATAATCCTAATGAGTAATGGGCTTTTTCTGCATAGCCTTTCTTCCATGTGTCAGGATAGCGTTTTTCGATAAACACCCGATACAGTTCTGTCATCTGCTGAACATTCAGGTAGTGGTCCTTCCTTGTGTCGCCGACTGGTATTGCTACGAGTTTCTTTTTCTTGACATTCGAAAATGGATATTCTTGATTGGTAAGATAGCCCCGTGACACGCATTCATTCCAGACTGCGCGACAGTTCCGGAGATAAAGGCCTCTTGTCGCCTCTCTTATTTGACCGATTAACTCACCATTCTCGTTCAGCACACCATTTTGCATTCCGTTACTCCAATACTCAATGTCTTCCTTTCCCACCTTAAAGCCCGTAATTGGCCTGTCCCAAAGAATCTTTTGGAAGGACTTCATGGCGCATTCGTATGACTCGGCAGTGGTGTATTGCTCTCCGTTGTTGTTAGTCCGAAAGAAATTAATCCTGTCTTGCCACACGCTAAAGAAGGAGGCTTCCTTGGAGGTGTCAACACCCGTGATGGCTGCCTTTATTTTATCGAGCGTCAGACTATTCCCCAGACGCTCAATCAGCTCCACTTGCGCCTCAAAGATGGCATCAAATTTCAATTTCTTTTCGTAGAGTTCTGAGCGAACAGCCTTGGCACTGAGATTACAAACCTTCGCAAAATCTTCCTCCGTGAACTCTCCGGCCACGAAGTTATACCACGACTTTCTGTCTATGGTATAGCGCATTACGACGGGAAACGTGTTCTTGTCTTTTTCGGATGACGTTTGTCAAGGATGAGCGCATAGGTGCAATTTCCGAATCGTGCGCTCTTGTAGGTTGTGTCTAATTTCTTTGCCATTTTTAGTCAATAGTCAGGAGGTCTCAACTTCACTTTTTTCTCTATTTTGGGAAAACAATGGGAAAACAAAGTCTCTCATTTTCTCCCGAAATCCCGTGTTTTCCGATGTTTTTCGGGAAAACAATGGGAAAACAGAGGCGTTTTGATACGGGGTTTATGGGGTATCATAAACTGCTGCAAAGATAGTAACTATTTGATAATCAGCAAAACTTCTGATATTAAAAATTCACAAAATATCATTCTGCCTTACTCATAATCTGGAGGTCCCAGGTTTCTTCCCTACGGTCAGAGGGTCTCCCTTCGGTCAACAAATCTCAAGCCCTGGCTGGTCCACGCTTCTATTACAGCGACTTACGCTTCGGCGTAGGCCGCTGTTTTTCGTTTTATGTGACATATAGGCATGAAGGATTTACGCAGAAGGCCTACACCTTTTCTCCAGGAATACCAATAAACACAGGGGGCAAGGAGATAAAAGATACGATGTTATCTACTCTGGTTAGCTTATGGGTATCAATTGAAAGATAGAAAATCAAAAAAATATCCCTTTCTGAAGGTTTTTTCTGTATTTAACCGCGCTATGCGAAATTATTATTGTACTTTTGCATCCAATTATCAAGTATTATATTTTTCAAAAACAAGAACATTATCACAACAAGAGCAGTTGATAAAACCGCAAGATAAAAGAATATGGTTTTAAATTATATTTGGATAGCATTTTTCGTGATTGCGTTCATCTTCGCACTCATAGGACTCATGATGGGAGATACCACTATCTTCCAAAAGATAGTAGATTCCACCTTCGACTCATCTAAGAATGCCTTCGAGATTTCGCTCGGACTCACGGGTGTACTCGCCCTATGGCTTGGCATTATGAAGATAGGCGAAAAGGCTGGAGTGGTAAACGTGCTGGCTCGTGCACTCAGCCCTATTTTCACCAAGCTCTTCCCTGACATTCCGAAGAACCATCCAGTGATGGGAAGCATCTTTATGAACATCGCTTCGAATATGTTAGGACTCGACAATGCAGCTACGCCTACAGGACTAAAGGCGATGCAGCAGATGCAGGAACTCAATACGAAGAAGGATACGGCAACGAACCCGATGATTATGTTCTTGGTGTTGAATACATCGGGACTCACCATCATCCCTACCACCATCCTTGCCTTCCGCGCATCGTATGGTGCAGCGCAGCCTACAGATGTCTTCATCCCTATCCTATTGGCTACACTCGTGGCTACGCTTGCAGGCATCATTTTCACCTCGCTTTGGCAACGCATTAACATCTTTCAGCCAGTCTTGCTTGCCACACTCCTGGGTATGTGCGCCTTTGTAGGTATCATCATCTGGGGGTTCGGACAGATGGATAAAGACACGATGAACACGGTGACTACGGTAGCTTCCAATATGATTCTCTTAGGCATCATCCTCTGCTTTATATTGGCAGGATTTTGGAAGAAAGTGAATGTATATGATGCGTTCATCGAGGGAGCGAAGGAAGGTTTTACTACTGCGGTGAAGATTATCCCTTATCTCGTAGCTATCCTTGTGGGCATCGGCGTGTTCCGTGCTTCGGGAGCGATGGATATGGTGATTCAAGGCATTTCGTGGTCGGTAGAACAATGCGGCTTGAATGCCGATTTCGTAGGCGCCCTGCCTACCGCCATCATGAAACCGCTATCGGGAAGTGGTGCACGAGGCATGATGCTGGAGGCGATGAAGAACTATGGTCCTGATTCTTTTGTGGGCAGATTGAGTTGTATCTTCCAAGGTTCTACAGATACCACATTCTATATATTGGCAGTATATTTCGGAAGCGTAAGTATCAGAAATCCCCGCCATGCCGTGGCTTGCGGCTTGCTTGCCGATTTGGCAGGAGTCATCGCAGCAATAGCTATAGCATATATATTCTTTTAAAGGTAAAAAAGTAAATTTGCTTCAAGAAAGCAATTATATAACAACAGAACAATACGAATCAATATCCAATGATGTTAAGACTATCACGGGAACTCTCGTAAATATCATCAATAAATTGAAACAAAAAGATAATCAATAAACAAAAGTAAAAAGTGAAAAGGCAGAGGAGTCTGTTTTCTTTTACCTTTTTACCTTTTTACCCTTTTACTTTTAAA
>ULTW01040340.1_pt1 | contig 13652 bp, 8 predicted proteins | sample 1957961 | NCBI WGS metagenome assembly ULTW01 (sample SAMEA4835744, study PRJEB28245) | human gut metagenome | biome: gut microbiome; material: fecal sample | place: Denmark | collected 2008 | reverse complement strand
GCCTGCCGCAGTCGCAATGTGTTTGCTAGGCAGTGCGGGATTCGAGGCTAATGCCGCCCCCGCTCCGCAAGTCGTATCCGCTCAGAAAGCAACTCTAACCATTTCTGGTACAGTAAAAGACTCCAAGGGAGAGCCTGTCATTGGCGCCAACGTTATGGAGAAAGGTACCAATCGTGGTATAGTTACTGACTTGGACGGTAAGTTTACGCTTAAAGTAACCCCTGGAGCAACAATTACAGTTTCTTATTTGGGCTACAAGACACAGACCCTCAAGGCTGCGCCGACAATGAACGTTTCCTTGGAAGAGGACAATGCTCTTCTTGACGAAGTCGTTGTGGTAGGTTTCGGTACTCAGAAACGTGCCAACCTCACCGGTGCTGTCGCAACAGTCGATGTGTCGAAGGTTATGGACAACCGTCCTGTTACGGATGCTGCCAAGGCTCTTCAAGGTGCTGTTCCTGGTTTGACGATTACCTCTTCAAGTGGTGATATCACAGCAGCTCCTTCTATCAAAATCCGCGGAACGGGAACACTGAGTAACAATCAGACATCTAATCCGCTTATCGTTGTCGACGGTGTGCCTGTCGATGACTTGTCGTATGTAAATCCTGATGATATTCAGGACATCTCTGTATTGAAGGATGCCGCTTCTTCGGCCATCTATGGTACTCGTGCGGCATTCGGTGTGATTCTTATCACAACCAAGGGCGCACAGAACAAGGATCGTGTTTCAGTGAACTACTCCAACAATTTTGCATGGAGCCAGGCAACGACACTTCCTACTCTCGCACGCAATGTTGACCAAATGAAGTCGGCAATGGAAACCACTTATCGTGGCAATGGCGACCGCGAAATCTTTGGTCTTTACTTCACAGACCTTCTCCCATATATGGAGAAATGGGCAGCTCAGCACAATGGTCCTTACACCGACGTGGTTGAGCTTAAGCCATATGTAGATGACAACAATGTCGGAGACTATTATGTTAAAGATGGCGTGTGGATGCGCTACGCAGATTGGGATGTGGGTAAAACACTCTTCAACAATGCTGCTCCTTCGCAAAAACACAATCTCTCTATCGATGGAACATCTGGAAAGACCAGCTATCGTCTGTCTTTCGGTTACGACAAGAAGCAGGGCTTGATGGAGTACAATCCTGACAAGGTTCGCCGTTATATGGCTAATGCCAACATCTCTACAGAGATTACTTCTTGGTTGAAGGCTGGTACGCGCATTTCGTTCACTAACCGTGACTATCGCAGCCCTAACCTGAACCGTAACCCGTATCAGTATGCATGGCGCTGGCCGGCATTCTTTGAGAATTACGGATACATCAATGACGAGAATGGAACGCCGATTTACACACGTTCTGCTATTGGTTATCAGATCAACTCTCCAATCGACAAGACTGTAACCACTCAGACTCGTTTGCAAGCATGGGCTTCTGCCGACATTACTAAGGACTTGAACTTGTATGCCGATTTCACGTACATGCTTTATAATACCAACAGCCGTTCATCTGCCGCTCCATATTATATGTGGAACACATGGACTACTAAAGCTCCGGCAAAATGGTCTCCTTATTCACAGAAAACAAGTTATGCTGCTCACAGCAACTCTAAGGACGACACTTGGACAATGAACGTCTATGCGACTTATGGACACACTTGGAATGACGCTCACAGCTTGAAGGTGATGGCTGGTGCAACTGCAGAGCGTGAAGAGTATGACTACTTCTACGCAAAACGTACAGGTCTTACAGATTATGACCTCCCTAACATCAATCTTACCAATGGTGACACCTACACTACAAGCGGCTCTAATACAGCTCGTGCAACTGCAGGTTTCTTCGGTCGTATCAACTACGACTACAAGGGTATCTACTTGTTGGAGGTTAATGGCCGTTACGATGGCTCTTCTCGCTTCCCTGCTAATGACCAGTGGGCGTTCTTCCCATCTGTTTCTGCAGGTTATCGTTTCTCTGAGGAAGCTTACTTCGAGAAGTTGAAAGACATTGTAAGCAATGGTAAACTCCGTTTCTCTTATGGCCAGATTGGTAACGAGGCTGTCGGCAGCTATATGTTCCTTTCAACTGTTGACCAGCGTTCACAGGCCTACGTTAACTGGATTCAGAATGGACAGAAGATTACTGAATATCTGATGCCGTCTATCGTTCCTTCTTCTCTTACTTGGGAACGAGTTGAAACGACAGACATTGGTCTTGACCTCAGTTTCCTTAAGGGTGATTTGAACTTCGGTTTCGACTGGTATCAGCGCGATACGAAGGATATGCTCGGCCCGGCTCAGGAACTTCCGGCAGTGCTTGGTACAACAGCACCGTACTCTAACAACGGAACGCTCCGTACACGCGGATGGGAACTCTCTTTGGGTTACAACCACAGATTTGGAGACGTGAACTTCTATGCGATGTTCAACCTCTCTGATGCACGAACCAAGATTCAGAAATGGAACAATCCAGCTGGAACTATCTACACTTACAACCCAGCGAACTCAAACTACACAGAGGGTCAGTATTATGGTGATATCTGGGGCTTCGAGACAGACCGTTACTTCGAGAAGTCAGACTTCACAGGCAAGAATGCTGACGGCTCTTGGATTTATGCTCAGGGCGTAGCTGACCAGACAGGTCTGCAGTCAGGTTCATTCGTTTATGGTCCTGGTGATGTTAAGTTCAAGGATCTTAATGGTGATGGCAAGATTGATGGCGGTAAGGGTACGGTTGACGACCATGGCGACCTCAAGGTTATCGGCAACGCGCTTCCTCGATTCGAATACTCTCTCCGTTTGGGCGCAGCTTGGAAGGGCTTCGATCTCGATATCTTCTTCCAGGGTGTAGGTCAGCGCAAGATGTGGTCAACAGGTTCTCTCTTCTTGCCACAAACTCAGTCTAACCTCGGTGTCTACACTCACCAGCTCAACCACAACAGCTACATCGTAGATGCTGCCGGCAACATCACTGATTGGGAGATTAATCAGGACAACGACTATCCTAATATGTTCTCTGGTGGAAGTGGCACAGGAAAGATATCTAACATCGGTCGTGGTTGCTACAACTTCTATCCACAGTCTAAGTATCTTATCAACATGGCCTATCTCCGTGTTAAGAACTTGACTTTGGGTTACACAATTCCTCAGAACCTCACAAGAAAATGCTACATCGAGAAGGCTCGCATCTATTTCAGCGGCGAGAACCTCTTCTTCCTTTACAATGGTGCTAAGAAGTATCATATGGACCCGGAAATCAACCAGAGCTACAGCTCTTCTGCACGTGCAGGTGTTGATGACGGCTATGCAGCTTTCGGACGTACAGTTCCTATGCAGCGTTCTTACTCATTTGGTATTCAAGTAACATTCTAATTTGTTAAATCGAAAGCAATGAAAAGATCAATAATTATATTAGGGTCGCTCGCAATCCTTGGTGCTTCACTGACTTCTTGCGAAGATTTTCTTAACGACAATCGCGATCCGATGTCTCAGCAGACGGTCAACGCGGCATTTTGGGCAAATCCTACAAATGTTGAGAACCAGCTGAACTATTTCTACGAAACATTCACAGGATATGGTAATGGTACAGGTCAAGGAAACTATTATTTTACGACTTGTTCTGATGACCAGTCTGGTGCAGTTGGTGGTGTATTCCGTGATTGGCGTGTAAGCAGCGTGCCGACATCGTCTTCTTCTTGGAATGATCCATATACAGAAATTCGTCGTGCCAGCCTTGTTATTAAAGGTGTGACAGGAAGCTCGATGATTGAGGCGGACAAGGCTCAATATCTTGCTGTGGCTCGTTTGTTCCGTGCCTACAACTATTATCTCCTTGTACGTGCCTATGGCGACGTTCCTTTGGTGGAGGATGTTGTTGACGTTGACCAAACAGAAACACTCTACAGCTCTCGTACTAATCGCAATGATGTTATGGACTTCGCTTTGGAGGACTTGAACTATGCTGTCAAGAATATTGCGACTCAGTCAAGCAAGACTTATTTCAGCAAGGACCTTGCCAACGCGATGAAGGCTGAGATCTGCCTCTTCGAAGGTACTTACAGCAAGTATGTGGCTCAGAACACAGCCCGTGCTACTACTTACCTCAAAGAGACTGTCGATGCTTGTGAAGCTATTATGAATAACGCAGAATATGCTCTTGGTGACTATAAAATGCTCTATAACTCTCATAATGGCGCACTTGCATCAAATCCAGAGGTTATCCTTGCAAAGTGCTATCAGCAGGGTGTATTCATGCATTCTGTGGTTGACTGGACAAGCGGTTCTACGCCTATTTCCGGTATCTCTAAAGATGCATTCGACAGCTTCCTTCTCCTCACTGGTGAACTGCCTAAACCTGGTGTAGACGATATCGGTGTTGTGGATGCAAAGGGCTTGAGTATTGCAAACGTTCTTGCCATTCGCGACAAGCGTCTCTCTGCCATTACTTACGACCACGTGATGTATCAGGACTTCCCTTATGGTGAGGGCAACACTTCTCAAATGACATCTACTACCGGTTATGGTATCAAGAAGTATAATGATGGTGTAACTCACTCTCAGTCGGATGCTACGACAGCTAACAAGAACTACAACGATTGCCCGATTTACTGGCTCGCTGAAATTTATCTTGATTATGCTGAAGCAAAGGCTGAACTCGGACAGTTTGAACCAGCTGATTTCGAAAAATCAATCAAGAAGCTCTACGACCGTGCCGGTGTTGATATGACTTTAGCGAAGATGCAGTCTCTCGACGATCCGAAACTTAAAGTAAAGATGACAGACAATAGTCTCATTAATGAGATTCGCCGTTGCCGTCGTTGTGAGTTGATGCTTGACAATGATATCCGCTATTGGGATCTCGTGCGTTGGAACAAACTTAGCCTCCTTGACACTCAGAAATATCCTGAAATCCGTCAAGGTGCCAACTTGAAGAACGCTACTGTGGAATTCCCGACCAACAATGATGGTTATATGGATCCAATCCACAAGCTTTTCGGTGACCAGTATCGTGTTTACTCTGCGAAGTACGATCGTTTCCCAATCCCGTCAAAGGAACTTATGCTCGTTAAGGCTAAAAATCCTAAATATGAGCAAAACCCAGGTTGGTAATTTAGCAAATAATTGATATTGAAAGGGCGACCCCGGCGGGCCGCCCTTTCTTTTGGCAGGCAACGGCTGTGGAAAAATGCGATTTGCCGATGTCGCATAAAATTCGTACCTTTGCACCCTGATTCAAGTAGGTATATATTAGGTAAATTATGATAGCTGTAAGCAATTTAGGAATGCAGTTTGGCAAGCGTGTGCTTTTTCAGGATGTGAATCTGAAATTCACGCAAGGAAACTGCTATGGAATTATCGGCGCAAACGGCGCCGGAAAGAGTACGTTGATGCGCATCCTCTCAGGTCAGTTGACGCCGACCCACGGCATGATTCAGCAGGGACCGGGCGAGCGCATGTCGGTGTTGAGCCAGGATCACTTTGAGTTTGATGAATTTTCGGTGATGGACACCGTGCTGCAAGGACACACCGTGCTTTGGGCTATCATGAAAGAGAAAGACGCCCTCTACGCCAAGGAAGACTTCAGCGATGCCGACGGCATCCGCGCCTCTGAGCTGGAGGAGAAGTTTGCCGAGCTCGACGGCTGGAACGCAGAGAGCGACGCTGCCGCATTGCTCAGCGGTCTGGGCATCAAGGAAGACAAGCACTACATGCTGATGAAGGATCTCAGCGGTAAGGAGAAAGTGCGCGTGCTTCTGGCGAAGGCGCTTTTCGGAAATCCCGACAACCTGCTTCTCGACGAGCCTACCAACGACCTTGACCTTGAGACCGTGGCTTGGCTTGAGAACTATCTGTCAAACTGCGAGAACACGGTGCTCGTTGTGAGCCACGACCGTCACTTCCTCGACGCCGTGTCGACCCACACCCTCGACATCGACTACAACAAGATAACGCTGTTTGCCGGCAACTACAGTTTCTGGTATCAGTCGAGCCAGCTGGCTCTCCGCCAGCAGCAGCAAGCCAACAAGAAGGCAGAGGAAAAGCGCAAGGAGCTGATGGAGTTTATCCAGCGATTCAGCGCCAATGTGGCTAAGTCGAAGCAGACTACAAGCCGCAAGAAGATGCTCGAGAAACTCAATGTAGAGGAAATCCAGCCATCGTCGCGCCGCTATCCGGGAATCATTTTCACGCCCAACCGTGAGCCGGGCAACAAGATTCTTGAGGTGAAGGGCTTGAAAGCCACTCAAGACGGCGACTTGCTCTTCGACGACGTAAACTTCCAGATTGAGAAGAACGACAAGGTGGTGTTCCTTAGCCACGACCCGCGCGCCATGACCGCTTTGTTTGAAATCATCAACGGCAACCGCAAGGCCGACGCCGGCACTTACGACTGGGGACAGACAATCACTACGGCTTATCTGCCGCTCGACAACACCTCGTTCTTCAACACTGACTTGAACCTTGTCGACTGGTTGTGCCAGTACAGCAACGACTCGAGCGAAATCTATCTGAAAGGATTCCTCGGAAAAATGCTGTTCTCGGGCGAGGAGGTGCTGAAAAAGGCATCTGTGCTCTCCGGTGGCGAGAAAATGCGCTGTATGATTGCCAAGATGATGATGACCGACGCAAACACTCTTGTGCTCGACTCTCCGACAAACCATCTCGACCTTGAGTCGATCCAGGCGTTCAACAACACGCTGCAGGCATTCAAGGGCAACATCCTGATGTCGAGCCATGACCACGAGTTCATACAGACGGTCTGCAACCGTGTGATTGAGTTGACGCCAAACGGAATCATCGACAAGATTATGGACTTCGACGACTATCTCACCGACGAGAAAGTGCAGGCTACACGTGAAAGAATGTACAACACCAAATAAATATATACAACGATGGTAAAGCATATCGTAATGTTTAAACTCAAAGGCACGGCTGAAGAACGTCGCGCCGTGGCTTCTCAGTTCAAGGCCGCCCTTGAGGCGCTTCCTGAGAAAATCGACGTGCTCCGCTCGATAGAGGTGGGGCTCAATCAGAATCCGGCAGAAACGTGGGACGTGGTTCTCACCGCAGTTGTCGACAAAATGGCGGATGTGGAGGTCTATGCCAAGCATCCGGCGCATGTGGCTGCGGCAGGGCTGCTCGGTGAGCATAAGGATATGCGCGCCTGCGTTGACTACGAGCTGTAGGCTTTGTGCCTATTGGCAACAGACACAAGGCGGGGTAATCTCTTTAGAAGGGATGCCCCGCTTTTGCATTTTTATTGGGTGTGGAAATTGTGTGGTTTTCGGAAAAATCACGTACTTTTGTATCAAGTAATAACAAACCAGACATTGAACCATTATGAAATTATTTAAACCAATTGCAGCCGTTTGCTTTACGCTTGTCGCTTCGGCATTGGCTTTTTCAACCCCATCCACTGTCGACCTGCAGGGCGAGACGTTTACCGTCGACACGCTGCGTCATTACAAATGCGGTCCGGGCATGACACGCACCGCGCTTGAATACCGCTCGACAACAGGAAACACGCGCATTCAGGCGTTTGTGATAAAAACAATGCTCCGCGAGGCAGACAATGTGAAGTTCAAGGTGGAGATTGGCAACGACTCCTGCCTTAACGCCGAAACGGTGACTTCGATGGGACGGCGTCACTCAGTGGAGGGCGAACGCTATCTTACGGGTGTGAACGGCGACTTTTTCATCACCGGAAGTTTCGGCGGACCGTATTCGCAATACGGCATCGTGGGCTATCCAAACATGTCGAGCGCAAGCCGAGGAAAACTGATGTCGCCCGACGTTATCGACTGGGTGAGCCGTGAGAACGCTTTTATAATCGACAAGGACGGATATATGCGAATCGATGCCACCGACCTGTCGTACAGCGCGTCGATAGGCGGCGTGGAGATGCCGATTTCAAATGCTAATTTCCATAGGCTTGACGGAGAAACGGTGGTCTACAACTCTTATATGGGAAAATACACCAAGACGGCGGCAGGAGGCGTGGAAGTGGCTTTCACGCTCGCTCCCGGCGAAACTTGGGCATTGAACAAGAATCTGAAAATGGTGGTGAGCCAGGCGGCTTACGACGGTGGAAATATGGCGATACCTGCCGACGGAATAGTCATCTCGGCCGACAAGGCTGCTACGGCAAACATTGAGAAGCTGCGGTCTCTGAAACTGGGTGATGAAATTACTGTCAACTATTCGCTGTCGTTGCCGTCGTATGGCAATCTCAAGCCCGAGGGCGTGCAGGAGATTATAGGCGGCGATGTCAAAATCCTTCGCGAAGGCGAGACGGTGATGGAGGCGAACCGATGGATCAATCCTCGCGACGCGTTCAATCCACGCACGCTGATTGGCTATGACAAGGAGCGCACGATGCTCGTGATTTGCGCCATCGACGGACGCAGCACCATCAGCAGCGGCACTACCTATCCGCAGGGTGCCGACCTTATGCGCTCATACGGATGCTACGACGCTCTTGATTTCGACGGCGGCGGCTCTACATTGATGTGGGACGCGATGGAAGGCACAATCAACCGTCCGTGCGTGTCGCCAGAACGTGCGGTGGGCAACGGCATCTTTGCGGTGCTCCACGCTCCCGACGATGAGGAGGTGGCTGAGATACGTTTTGCCGACTATGCGGTGCGGATGCCTCGTTATGGCTCTTATCGTCCGGTTTTCTACGGATATAACAAATATGGCAAACTCATCGATATGGATGTTGACGGCGTCACGCTTTCCTGCGACGGCGCGCTTGGCGAGATTGTGGCAGACGGATCCACTCTCTATGCCACCGGCAGTGGCTCGCATGTGCTTACAGCTTCGCTGGGAGCAGTAAAAGCGGAGGTGCCGGTGGCGATTGTCGCTGCCGACGATGTCAAGGCGGCTTATCCGGAAGTGGTTCTCGACAACTGCCGTGAATGGAAGATTGTCTTGAACGCTATTGTCGGAGGCAAGGAGATGGCTGTCGAGCCGCGTGCGCTTGACTGGACATCAAGCGACGTAGCGGTGGTTACTGTTGCCGACGGCGTGGCGAAGGGATTGAAAAACGGAACGGCGACGCTGACGGGTGTCAAGGATGGCATTACGTGCACTGTCGGCGTTACGGTGCAGTGCCCTACGGCGGAACTGATGTCTATTGAAGACGCATCGAATCCGGAGGCTTGGAAAATTGAGAGTTACAATGTGAAGGGCGATGCGGCGCTATCCGCGCTCGCCGGAGGCGGTCTGGCAGTCGACTTCGCTCTGTCGGGCACTCGTGCGCCAAACCTTACGCTTGTCCCTGTTCAGCCGACGCTTCTCTACAGCCTTCCTGACGAGCTGCGGCTTACTATGAAACTGACTGGAGGTGTGGCTGTCAAGAACTCGGTGGCGTCGTTCACGCTTGCCGACGGCAGCAATGTGTCGGCTAATCTGTCGGGATTTGAGTCGGGCGACGCTCAAGATTATACGGTTGACTTTGCGCAAATTGCCGATGTCGACAATGTGGGCATTTTCCCGATACGTCTCAATTCGTTGCGCCTCAATCTGTCGGGCGGAAAGAAAGACACTGCCTATCGTCTTGAAATCCCGTCGATGAAGACGCGCTACAAACATTTCAACGATGCCGGCGTATATGATCTGACTGTCGACGACGCCGATGTTGCGCCTGTCTATTACAACCTGCAGGGCATGCGGATTGCAAAACCGCAGCCTGGAACTGTGGTAATCGTGAAACGCGGTGCGAGAGTGACAAAAGAGATTGTTGTGGAATAGTGATTGCTGTTCTGCAGTTGACAAAAAAAACGGGAAGCCGCCAAGCTTCCCGTTTTTTGTTGCCTATTGTCAGTCTTCCTCCGGAGGAAACTTCGGAACGAGGCGCATAAGCCTCAGAATCTGCGAGCGGCGCTTCTTCATGTATGACGAAGGATTGGCGGAGTCGAATCGCAGCGGATTGGGCAAAGTGGCGGCGATAAGTGCACATTGGCGGGAGGTCAGCTGGTCGGCGGTGGTGTTGAAGTTTTGTTCAGCCACAGCCTCCACGCCGTAGAGTCCGTCGCCGGTCTCGATAGAGTTCAGATACACCTCCATGATGCGCTCCTTGCTCCACAGAGCCTCTATAAGCACAGTGAAATAAGCCTCGAAGCCTTTTCTCACCCACGATGACGACGGCCATAGAAACACGTTTTTAGCCGTCTGCTGGCTTATCGTGCTTGCACCGCGGTGACGGCCTCCGTTTTCAGCCTCGCGCACGGCTTTCTTGATTTCCACGAAATCGAATCCGTGGTGAGAGGCGAAGCGGTTGTCTTCAGAGGCGATTACAGCCATCGGCATGTGTCGCGACATCTCGTCGAGCGGCACCCATTTATGCTCGCAGCGCACCTTGCGTCCGTCGAGCATCTGCTCAACGCTGCGTATCGCCATCAGAGGCGTGTATCTGACAGGCGCCCATCGGTAGATGGCTACGCTGACCACCGACAGCAGCACAAAGCCGAGAATGATTTTGCCAAAGAGCATCATGAAGATGCCGAAAGTTAACTTTCTGACCATTTTGTTTGAGAAAAAAGCTGCATCAAAGCCTGCTTTACGCAAAGCGGGACAATGATGCAGCACATTGATAGCTTTTTCTATTTCTTCGCGCCTTCGACAATCGATTTCGTGTCGCAGGCAATCATATATTCCTCATCGGTAGGGATGACAACTACGCGCACCTTCGAGCCTGGACGTGTGATTTCAACCTCCTCGCCACGGCAGTTGTTGCGCTCTGGGTCGAAATCGATGCCGAGAAATTCCAGTTGCTTGCATACGCTCTCACGCAGCTGAATCTGGTTTTCGCCTACACCGGCTGTAAACACAATCACGTCGACACCGCCAAGCGCCGCTGTGTATGCACCAACATATTTAACGATGCGGTATCTGTACATGTCGAGAGCCAGTCGCGCACGCTCGTTGCCGGCGGCAATGGCAGCGTCGATGTCGCGCATGTCGGAAGAGATGCCAGAGATGCCGGTCAGACCGCTCTGCTTGTTGATGAGTTTCTGCATTCCGGCATTGTCGAGATGCTCTTTCTCCTGGATGTAGAGCAGGGCAGCAGGGTCGACATCTCCGCAGCGGGTGCCCATCATCAAGCCTTCTACCGGAGTCAAACCCATCGAAGTGTCGATTGACTTGCCGTCTTTTACGGCGGTTATTGAGCCTCCATTGCCGATGTGGCAGGTGATGATGCGCTGCTGCTCGTAAGGCAACCCTAAAAATTCGCATGAACGGCGTGCCACGTAGCGGTGGCTTGTGCCGTGGAAGCCATAGCGGCGCACTCCGTATTTCTCATATACCTCATACGGGAGAGCGTACATATATGCGCGGGCAGGCATTGTCTGGTGAAAAGCAGTGTCGAACACACCCACCTGTGGCACGTCGGGCATAATCTCGCTGATAGCCTCGATGCCCACGATGTTGGCTGGGTTGTGGAGCGGAGCCAAGTCGTAGCATTCCTTCACCTTGGCGATAACCTCGTCGGTGATGAGCACGCTCGAATTGAATTTCTCGCCTCCGTGCACCACGCGGTGGCCTACGGCATCTATTTCTCCGAAATCCTTGATGCAGCCATATTTAGCGCTTGTCAGATTGTCGAGGATGATGCGGATAGCCACATTATGGTTTGGCATAGACGTGGTGATTGTCACCTTTTCGCCGTTGTATTTGAATTTCAGGAAAGAGTCGGGCAGACCCACTTTTTCCACGCCGCCCTCGGCGAGGACGTTTTGCGCGTTGTCGTCGAGTTCAATCAGCTTGTATTTCACCGATGAACTTCCGCAGTTGAGTACGAGGATTTTCATTATTTTTGATTTGCTATTATGCTTTGGTTGCAAGTGATGATAACAGTTTTATAGATGTCTTCCCAAGAGCATCCGCGCGACAGGTCGTTGACCGGCTTTGCCAAGCCTTGCAGGATAGGGCCCACTGCCTGTGCACCGCTGAGTCGCTGCACGAGTTTGTAGGTGATGTTGCCCACTTCGAGCGACGGGAACACAAGCACGTTGGCAGTGCCGGCGATGTCGCTTTGCGGAGCCTTGCTCTTGCCCACTGAAGGCACGATGGCTGCATCGGCCTGAAGTTCGCCGTCGAGAGCCAGCTCCGGAGCCATTTCTTTGGCAATCTTTGTAGCCTCGATAACTTTGTCTACCATCTCATGCTTTGCGCTGCCTTTGGTTGAGAAGCTGAGGATGGCAACACGCGGATCAAAGCCGCCGAGCACCTTGGCTGTCTCTGCCGCCGATACGGCGATCTGTGCCAATTCCGGTGCCGTAGGATTAGGCACTACGGCGCAGTCGGCAAACACCATCATGCCGTCAGTCCCGTAAGGAGAACTTTCGGGAAGCAGCATAAGGAACGCGCCGGAAACAACGCTGATGCCTTTCTTGGGCTTGATAATCTGGAAAGCGGCACGAAGCACGTCGCCTGTGGTGCTCAACGCACCAGAGACCTGACCGTCGGCATCGCCGTTCTTGATGAGCAGACAGCCCAGATAGAGCGGGTTGTGCACCTGTTTGTGCGCGCCCTCGAGCGTCATGCCCTTGGCTTTGCGCAGCTCATAGTAGAGTTGCGCATATTTCTCAGTAAACGCCTCGTCGGCAGGGTCTACGATTGTGGCATGCTCAATGTTTTTTAGACTCAATTCCGCTGCAAGTTGTTTGATTTCAGCGGGATTGCCGATTAGAGTGATGTCGCAGATGCCGTCGGCGATAAGATGGTCGGCAGCGGTAAGCGTTCGTTTTTCCGCACCTTCGGCGAGGACGATGCGTTGTTTGTTTGCTTTGGCTTGTTGGGTAAGTCGTTCAAATAGAGTCATAATCAGTATTGATTTTGTATTTTTTTCTGACTACAAAATTACCAATAAAAATTGTTAACGAGGTATAAAAACTTGACTTAAACTTTCAACCAATGTGCAAAAAATCTTCACGAAACTTAACGAGGCTTTAGCCTCGGCAAAAGCACTGTTGCATGCGTCGCGCCACGTGGCAGAATCAGATTCTGTTGCCTTGCAGCAGCACCGCATTTGCGCCGCCCTTGAATCCTCTGTGAAAGAGCGTGGAAAGGTATATTTCGCTGACTCCTACTGCTCTTGGCAGAAGGGCGCAATTGAGAACGCCAACAAGTTTATCCGGAAGTACATCCCGAAGAAAGCCAATTTTGACGACTTCTCAGACAGAAGAATTATGGAAATTCAGAAGGAGCTCAACCGTAGACCAAGGGAAAAATTGACTTTGACACGCCAAAAGATAGATTCTTCAAGTTCTTTCGCTAATTATGCACTTGCTGATGGACTCTACGAGATAGGCTGCGATTCGGAAAAGAAAATTGAGCAAGCTCTTTTCTTTACACTCACCTTGCACTATCTTTTGATAAGATATGCTGCGGTTCGGGAAAGAAAATTGAGCAAGCTCTTTTCTTTCCACTCACCTTGCACTATCTTTGCAATATGAAAGAGAAACAATTCAGTTGGCGCAAGAGGGCTAAAAGTTTTGTATATGCTTTTCGTGGCATCGTTATGCTGCTGCGGGGGGAGCATAATGCGTGGATTCATTCTGCGGCGGCGGTGACGGCGGTGACGCTCGGGCTGTGGCTTGGCTTGTCGGCGTTGGAATGGGTGGCTGTGGCTATGTGCATCGGG
>ULTW01013746.1_pt1 | contig 13876 bp, 11 predicted proteins | sample 1957961 | NCBI WGS metagenome assembly ULTW01 (sample SAMEA4835744, study PRJEB28245) | human gut metagenome | biome: gut microbiome; material: fecal sample | place: Denmark | collected 2008 | reverse complement strand
CCGAAGGTATAATGGGTTTCCCAATACTCCGTAACGCTGGTTGAGAGCACCTGCTTCGCCTCCTTCACCGTGCTTGCCCCGAGCAGCTGGCTCAGCCCCGCACGGCGGTTATAATAAAGATTGGCGAGCTGCGAGATGCGGATGTGAGGGAAGTTCTGCGGGCGCAGGCGCAGGAAGCGCCACTGCTTGTAATCCATCGGCTGCAGTGAGAATTTATGCGAGAGATAGAGATATTCGTTCCTCAACCGGGAGAAATAGCCGTCGTTCAGCGCGTCTTTCTGATATCTTTCGGGAATGGTGTTCAGTTCCAGCAGTCCGGCTTGCCCTAGAAAGATGGCTTCTATCTGGAAGAGGTCGTCGCGATGATGGTCTACGGCTCTCAGCGGCAGGTGGTAAGCCCACTGCTCGAACGCATCGCCGTTGATTCCGAACCCGTAGTTGCGCGCCAGGGTCACGAAGTAGGCGTTCTCCCAATCGCCGTTACATTGCTTTACGCGCGCCTCTATTGCATCGGTTTTCTGCGATAAGCGCTCGGTTTGCAGGGCGCTCATCCAACTGTGCACGGTGAGGCGGGTGAGCGATGGGATGATCTGGTAGCAGGGAGGATACTGGTCGATGCTCAGCAGCTCCTGATAATGTTTCGATACGTTTTCGGGGATGTCGAGCTGCAACTGTACGAGGGGCTCGCCTTTCGAGTTCTTTGCCTCTACATCGATGGTTCCGCAAACGTGCAGGATAACGTTGTCGTAGCGTTCATCCTTATCATGTCCGTGCACATACCAGTCGCTTGCCTTGTCATGAATCTCCACGTTTCCCACCCATAGGGTACCGTTGAGTTTGATTTTGGCATTGAAGAAATCGGGCCCTGCATTGCGGTTGTGCAGTCCGGGGTCAATTACTTCCACAGCCTGGTGCCAGGTGGTGGTGAGTGGGGTGAGTGGGAAGAGCTTGTGCTTCCACACGTAGTGAAGGAGTTGCTCCATAATCTTATGTTTAGTTTATAGTTTATAGTTAATAGTTTATAGGGCTTGACCTCTTGATGTGTGGAGGGAATCCTTGACGCATGGGGGTGAAAGTCCCGGGATAGTTGATAGCTTATAGATAATAGTTTATTGGGGGAATGGTGCAAAAAACAGCTGTTAACTGTTAACCTGTTAACCTTTTAGTTGGGGGTGCATCATCTTCCTGTCAGCAAGGATGCCCCTATTAACTATAAACTATCAACTGTTAACTTAACTATAATATTTCTCGAATGCCTTGTCGTAGTCCTCGCTGTTGCCCAGCTTTCCGTTGATGAGGCAAACGAGTTCTACGGTTGCCTTGAGGCAGAGTTTCTCGTCCTTGGCACGGAAGATGTCCTGATGGAAAACATATCTCACACCCTGCTTCTCCAGCCACAGACGCGAGAAGAATTCATCATCGCATTGCAGCGGAACCTTATACTGCAGGTTCATTCTCGCCACCACAGCATCCACGCCCTTGTTGTGCATTTCGGCAAAGCTGAGGCCGCATTCCTTCAGAAAGAGATGGCGGGTATGTTCCATGTAGTGCAGATAGTTGGCATTGTTCACGATGCCCTCAATATCGCACTCGTAGTCTCTTACTTCCATCTTCGTCTCAAAAATATATCTGCTCATAATTTTCTCTTTTTAGTTACTAAATGAGGCTAAAAGCCTTAAATCACTGCAAAAATAACCAAAATTTTCTATTTATTATAATAATAACCCGGATTTTTCAAGGTTTTTCGAAGAAAAATGTGTATTTTTGCCGAATAGAACAAATAAAAAATAGATAAAGATGAAAATTGCTTTGATCGGCTACGGAAAGATGGGACACATGATCGAGGAGATCGCCCTGCAGCGTGGCCACGAAATCGTTTGTAAGATTGACGTGAATAACCCTCAAGACATCGACAGCCCGGAGTTCTGCTCTGCCGATGTTGCCATTGAGTTTACTAACCCTACTGCCGCCTACGGCAACTATCTGAAGGCTTTCTCTCACAACGTGAAGGTGGTTTCAGGTTCTACAGGTTGGATGAAAGACCATAAGGAAGACGTGGAGAAACTTTGCGCCGACGGTAAGCAGACCCTCTTCTGGGCCTCTAACTTCAGTATCGGTGTAGCTATTTTCTCTGCCGTAAACCGCTATCTGGCTAAAATCATGAATGGTTTCCCACAGTACTCAGTATGCATGCAGGAAACTCATCACGTTCATAAGCTCGATGCGCCATCTGGAACAGCCATCACCCTTGCCGAGGAAATCATCGACAACATCGACCGTAAGAAGGACTGGAAGCGTGGCGTTACTTACTGGACTGAGGATGGCCATCACGATGAGGGCGATGCAAACATCACCGATGAGGATTTGGTCATCAACTGCGTGCGCGATGGCGAGGTTCCAGGAATCCATGCCGTGATGTATGACAGCGATGCTGATATGATTACCATCGAGCACAGCGCCCACTCACGCAAGGGCTTCGCCCTGGGAGCCGTTCTCGCAGCTGAGTTCACAGCCAACCATTCCGGCTTGCTCACCACATCAGATTTATTTAAGTTCTAAGCAGAAGTTATGATAGACAAGCAGAAACAAAAACTCAATATGAAGGTACAGTGGGCGAAGTTCGCAGTGGTTCTCGCCCTCTATCTTCTCTTTCTGGTTTGGGTAGAAAGCTGGCTGGGACTCATTGTGGTTCCGTTCATCTTCGACGTTTACATCACCAAGAAGATTCACTGGCAGTGGTGGAAGGATGAGGAAGGTCCTATCCGTTTCATCATGAGCTGGGTAGATGCGCTGGTGTTCGCACTCGTAGCGGTTTATTTCATCAACCTCTTCTTCTTCCAGAACTACGTCATTCCGTCTTCCTCTCTCGAAAAGAGTCTCCTCACGGGCGATTATCTCTTCGTGAGCAAGGTAAGCTACGGCCCTCGCATTCCTGAAACTCCGCTCACCATGCCGCTCACCCAGCACACCATGCCGCTGGTCAACGTGAAGAGCTACATAGAGTGGCCTCACTGGGATTACCGCCGCGTGAAGGGTTTGGGCAACGTGAAGCTCAACGACATTGTTGTGTTCAACTATCCGGCTGGCGATACGCTCGTCAATGAGGAGCGCTATCAGGCAAATGATTACTACCAGATGGTTTACAGCATCGGCGACCAGCTGATGCAGCAGAACGGACAGGAAAAGGATGTGCGCGCGATGAACCCATTGCAGCAGCGCCACTATTTTGAGCAGGTTTATGCTACAGGCCGCAACTACATCAGCAGCATGCCGGGCGAATATGGCGACATCATCAGCCGTCCTACCGACCGCCGCGAGAACTATGTAAAGCGCTGCGTGGGCTTGCCTGGACAGACCCTGCAGATCAAGAACCGCATCGTTTATCTGAACGGCAAGGCGAATAAGGAGCCTGATAACGTGCAGTATACTTATAAGATGAAGCTCAAGGGCGAGTTCCCTATCGACCTTGCCGATGAGCTGGGAATCACCAACGAAGACCTGCTGATGTATAATCAGAGCGGCGTGATTCCACTCACCAAGAAGGCTTATCTGGCGCTGAAGGCGAACAGAAACCTCGTAGAGAGCATCTCTATCAATACGGATGCAACCTATGGCGACCTCTATCCGCTCAACGCCTATACCGGCTGGACAAGAGATAATTACGGTCCGGTTTGGATTCCGAAGAAGGGCGAGAGTATCGCTCTTACGCTGAAGAACCTGCCTGTATACGAGCGCTGCATCAAGGTTTACGAGGGCAACGACCTGAAGGTAGACAACGCCGGCCGCATCTTCATCAACGGCAAGCAGGCGAAGAGTTACACCTTCAAGCTCGACTACTACTGGATGATGGGCGACAACCGCCACAACTCAGCCGACAGCCGCTACTGGGGTTTCGTGCCTGAGGACCACATCGTGGGCAAGCCTATCTTCATCTGGTGGAGCCACAGCCCTGATCATCCGGGCTTCTCGGGCATTCGTTGGAATCGCCTCTTCACTTTCGTAGACAATATTAAGTAAGAAAAAAGAAATAAGAATTGAAGACTGCCGTCAAATTCCTAATAGCATTGGTGTTGTCGCTGCTCCTGGCTTGGGCAGTGCGTACCTATGTTTTCACTATCTTCTCGGTGCCTCAGGGTGGGCTTCCGCCCCAGCTGAAGGCAGGCAACCGGGTGATAGTGAACAGGATTGACTGCGAAAATTTCGGGCGTGGCGATGTGGTTGTTTTCACCGATACGGTGGTTTACCAGCCCAAGAACCAGCGCCGCAAGCGCGTCTTCGAGTCTCATTTCATAGGCAGGATAGAGAAGCTTCCTGGCGATACGCTGCGCATCGACACCGTGCAGTTCGTCATCCCAACCGTATGCTGCAAGCGCTGCGGCTGCAAGGATTGCCGCTTCTATCTCTTGAAGACGCCAACCGGCCAGCAGCTCGTCCACAAGCACCAGATGATAGGCAAAGCCCATAAGCTGTTCTAGCTTCCTCGCTCCGCTGCCCCCTCGCTCTCTCGTGCTGCTCGCCGCTGCTTAGAGCTCCGCTGTTCCTCGCTTCAGCTTGCTGCATCCTGGAGTCCCGCCGGAAGCTTGTCCCCCGTCTGCCCCCGTTCCGAGCGATTCCATCGCTCGTCCCCCTCTTCATCATTAACCCTTCATAACAAAGCAGAAATTGAAAGCCCTTCTTTCCTCCACATATTTCGGCCCCATCCAGTGGTACCAGAAGCTGAACCGCTACGATGAATGCCTGATAGAGCGCCACGAGAGCTTTATCAAGCAAACCTATCGTAACCGTATGATCATCCCTACCACCAACGGCCCCCTCTCGCTCACCATCCCCACCAATCACGACATCTCTCTGTCGATGAAGGACATCCGCATCTCCGACCACGCCAACTGGCGCCACGTGCATTGGAATGCGCTCCTTTCCGCCTATGGCGAGAGCCCTTTCTTCGAGTATTACCAGGACGACATCCGCCCCTTCTACGAGAAGAAATACGAGTTCCTCTTCGATTTCAACATGGAGACAACCGAGAAGATGATAGAGCTCCTCGACATCCGTCCGAAGATAAGCGTTACTGACGAATACGTTTTAAGTGAAGAACGAAAAGTGAAGAGTGAAGAACGAAAAGTGAAGAGTGAAGAATTCAATAGCCCTGAGGCGCAAGCCCAATTCAACATTCAACACTCAACATTCAACACTCAGATAAGTGATTTCCGCGATGCGATTCGCCCCAAGAAACCGCTTCCTGACCCCGAATTCGAGTCGAAGCGCTATTACCAGGTTTACGGGCAGAAACACGGTTTTCAGCCCAATATGAGCATCCTTGACCTCCTTTTCAATGAAGGCAACGAGGCGATATTCTTCCTGTAAGAGAAGAGTATCGCCTTGTTGTTTTCCCTCCCGTTAACAAAACTTACTCATAGTTTTCTGTCCCGCAACTCATAGTTTTCCGCTCTATAAAGCCCTTTTTTCTGCATCGCGATGCATTCCCCGTTCCGTCGCGACGCAATATTTCTTCCCTCGCGATGCATGATCCATCCCCTTTGTGAGCCATCATTTATGCCCTCTTTCTGCCATCATTTATGCCTCTCGCCAGCCATCATTTATGCCTCTCTCTAGTCATCATATAAGCCCGTAAAACGGGCTGTAGCAGGGCATTTGAGATTTTTCTGCCAAGGCTCAGCCAGCCATCTTTAGCAGGCATCGGGAGAGAGGGCATTTCTGATGGGAGAGGAGCGCTCTGAGAGGGAAAGGTTAACAGGTTAACAGTTAACCCCCCAAAAATGCATACTTCCATCCACACACTTATATAAAAATAAGTATATATATATTATTATATAATAAGGTACGCGAGGGGGACCATGCAAAAAACTGCTGTTAACTGTTAACCCTGTTAACCCCCCAACAACAAGTTAATAGTTTATAGTTAACAGTTGATAGGGCGTAGCCGTTCGCAAGATTGCTATAAACTATCATCTATAAACTAACCGAAGTTTAAAACACCCTCTTCTCCGTCCCCCTCTTTTAGGAAATTTAAACAAGAATGCTTGGTGGTTTCACCGAAAAACCTTACTTTTGTAACCTGACTGCAAACAAACGTAAAAACAATAATAACAACATAAAATGAAGAATCTCACATTCCATATCGTAGGACTCACCCATAATGACGTGAAAGGCCATGAGGTAGAGTATGCTAAAGAAGCAGAGGGGAGAACCATCTGCCTCGTGCCCGATGACGCCAACACCTTCGACATGCTGGCGGTGAAAGCTTATGACAAACAGCAGCTCATAGGCTATGTTTCAGCCCTGGAAGGCGAGGACGTGCGCGCCCTCATCATCGCCCGCAAGGAGCGGAACCTGCGCACCCGGTGCATAGGCTGCAACAGTAAGAATGAAGGCGATAAGGCTGGATTGCAGCTCATGGTGAGAGTGCTCTCTGATGTTTCTGATGAGGAGATGGAGCAGGCGCGCCGCGAAATATATGATGATAAGATTTATGATGACTGGCAATACTCCGGTCCTGTGCTGCCCATCGAACAGCTCACCCGTTTCAGCGACTGCACCATGATGCTCGAAGGCGTCATCAACAGCATCATCCGCCTCAGGAATACGCTCTCTGAAGGCGCTTCGGATAAAGGCTCTTCTGCGTCCGATAACTCCTCCTCTGCATCCGATAAACCCTCTTCTCAGGCAGAGAACCATTCTCTTGATGCAGAAACTGAGGCGATGCTGCGCGAGGAACTTTCTGATTGCCTTTCTGAGGCTAGAGAGCGGCTCAGCAGTTTCCTCGAAATCCAGCGCAGCGATTATTCCCGCGAAATGACGCAGGCCAGAAACCGCATTCTTCATAAGCTGGAGCAGATAGACGATGAGGAACTGCAGCGCCTCCGGGCCGTTCTGCTTACCGAGATGGGATTCATCACCAGTTCGGCTTACCGCGAGCGTGCGGCCTATTCTTTCTTCGTAGAGGCCCCGAATGCCATTAAGAAGAAGCAGACGGGCACCTACGATTATAAAGACCAGCTGGACGCCATAGAACAGCAGCTGCACGCCTTCCCTCACAATCTCTACCCAACATTCAAGGCCGACCCGGTAGATTTCCTCCGTCAGGTATTCTATAAGCGTGTGCCTAGAAAGAAGATGCTCCAGCTGCTCTCGGGCATCGTGCTGATGATTATGAACGGCAGGGTGAACGATGTGAAGCAGTGGGGCAAGCACGGCGATGAGAAGTCACTGCTGGCGATGAAGGCGATGAAGGCGGTGGGTGCCAAGCCTTCGAACGAAGTGAAGAAAGAAAAATTCATGGAACTGGTTGATTTGGTAATTCCGAAGATAGCGGTTTATAAGAAAAACGGCTGTCCTGAATTGCTGGTGAAAAAGCAATCCGACTGGTTCCCTGTGTTCCGACTCTTAAACGGGTGGGGGCTATTCGATATGGAAACTCCTACAGCCTTCTGCAAACATCTGGCCCACCTGTACGAAAAACTACCTCCGGAGAATACAGAGCGTGCTCCGCTCTGCAAATGGAAGGATCTTACGCAGGCGAAATCTGCACCTTTCGAATATGCGGCTCTGGAGTGGTGGAGACTTGATTCAGGTGAGTTGGGCTCGGTAAGCAAGGAAAGATTCAATCGTTATTGTGATATCGTGAATGCTTTCAAGATGATTTTGGGAACAACAGCCAGTTCGGAGAATGTGAACTTGAAGGAAATCTTGCCGAAACTGGTGGATAAGAAAGTGCCAGTCTCGAACACCATGAAAGATGACGAGATGATGGCGGGAGATGGTAGTTAGCGGGGTATTAATATACCCCTCTTATACCCTTTGTTTATACTTTTATACCTTTTTATACCCCTCATTATACCCCTGCTTTTTTACCTCAGAAAAAACTTGCAAACGGCTTTTTTTTTGTTTATCTTTGCACCGCTTTTCAGAATGGAAGGCGGCAGGTTTCTGCAAAAAGAGCCTGTCTTTTACAACTAAAAAAATATAGATTTATGACACAAAAATCATTAACCTTTGATGAATGCAAGCAGATGAGCAGCCGCATCATCGCAATGAACCCTAACCGCAGAGCGAACATGGGACAGATTTCATCCCATCTCCTCGATTACTACACCGAGCTTACCAAGCAGCCTTGGCTCGCACAGCTCGTTGGTCAGATTCGTGACCTCACCGCCCAGCAGAACCAGATGATGCAGCAGGAGGAGATGAAGGCGGGCGAAACCTACCAGCAGCTCGACCGGAAGATTTCTGACCTCAAGAAGCAGCTGCCTTTCCGCTCACCTCACTACTTCCACTTCCTCGAAGACCATCGCGCCCAGAAATTCATCGACCCGGAGGCTTTCACCTTCCAGACAACCGTAGACATCGATAATCCTGAGGAGGTTGAGCCAGCGGTGAAGAACGCCCTCCTGCTGAACGGAATGTTTGATGAGCCTACAGAGAAGCTCTTCAGAGAGAAAATCTTCTCAGCCGAAGACATTGAACTCTGGAAGGGAAAGGTGCTCCACATCGAGCGCTCAGCCCGCAACAAGGCCCACATCGATATCCGCATCCCGGTAGGAATGACCATCGCTGAGGCTCAGAGTGCCTTCTGCAAACTCATCCACGCCACCGAAGACCCTAGCTGCGTAACCCCGGAGCGCATCATCTTCATCACCGATGCGGCAAGCCAGATTTATACTGCCGACGACTGGTACAAGCGCCTGGATAAGGAAGCTCTGGCTGAATACCGTGAGGCTTACAGAAAGAGAGGACTGGATATCGACGGCCGTCCGCTGGATGTAGATTCAGCCCGGTCAGGAGCCTCTCAGAGCTCAGCCTCTCAGAATGCATCTGCTGCTCCAACCGTAGACTTCGAACCCATCGTGAGCGAGGAGGAGAAGGCTAGAAAGGCTGCCAATGCCGTGCAGTATGAGCAGACCTACGACGGCGTTCCTTACGAGGAGATTGTGAAGGCGCTGGTAGAGCTGATGGGCGGCGCTCCTGTCCACGGCAACCGCAACAACTTCATTTATCGTGAAGCCTGCCTGCTGAGATACATCTGTAATAGTGAGGCGGCTTGGATCAAGCAGGTAATAGAAAACTTTGGTGAAGACGAGGCGAAGGCGTTCGCCACCGTAGAGAATGCCTGCAAGGTGGCGCAATCTACCGCGATTCCGGATTTGGTAAAGCAGGCGGTAGAGACTGCCCGCAAGAACTATCTCGCCAAGCAGGCCACCGAGAAGGCGGGAATCTATGCCGATGTTCCTCCTCAGTTGCCAGCCAAGCTGCCTAAGCTCATCAAGCTGCTCACCAGCAAGGTGCCTGCCGATTTCAAGGCGGCTGTGGCAATGGCGGTCTTCCCTGCGCTTGCCGCTCATCTTAAGGGCGTAACCTTCCGCTACACCGATAATCAGGTGCACGAGGCGGCGATGATGAATCTGCTCATTGCAGCCATGTCGTCAGGCAAATCGCTGGTCAACGGACCAATCGACTGCATCATCGAAGACCTGGTTCAGATGGATAAGGTGAACCGCCAGAAGGAGCAGGACTGGAAGGACGAGGTGAACACCATGGGCGACAACAAGAAGAAGCCTGTGCGCCCGGAAGACATCTGCATCCGCATTGTTTCGCCCGACCTTACCCGCGCTGCCTACATCCAGCGTCTCGACGATGTACAGAAGGCTGGCGATGCTTATCTCTACTGCAAGATGGATGAGGTAGACATGCTCAGGAAGTTTAACGACCCTAGCCAGCTGATTCGTCTCTGCTGGGACAATTCAGAGGATGGTCAGGAGCGAGTAGGAACCAAGAGCGTTACAGCCCGCGTAAAGACCCGTTTCAACTGGAACGCTTCGAGCACCATTGCCGTTACGCAGAAGTTCTTCTCGGTTCGTGAGGTGGCTGATGGAGCCGTGAGCCGCCTGTCGCTCGCCACCATCATCCGTCCCGATTTCGCTCCGCGTCCGGAGGTGGGCAGTTATGATGCGCAGTTCAAGTCGCAGCTTTCTCCTTACATCCAGCAGCTGAACGCAGCCAGCGGTTTCAAGGAGTGCCGTAAGGCCCGCCAGCTTATCGAGCGCCTGGAGAATGAGATTATGGAGATGGCTCAGCTGGCTTACAACAAGCCTTATGCCGAGTTTGCCAAGCGTGGTCTGGCGAATGGTTTCCGCCGCGCAATGGTGCTTTATCTGGCGAATGGCGAGAAGTGGGAGAAGGCGATAGAGGATTTCATCGTATGGAGCGTGAAGTATGATTTGTGGTGCAAGATGCGTTTCTTCGGCAATCAGATGCAGGAGGCGATAGATGCAGACAGCCGCTCTGTGTGTCATACTCCCGGTGTGAGCAATCTTCTTCTCTACGTTCATGACACCTTTGACAAGACTGAGATTCAGAACATCTGTCAGGTTCATGGTACCAAGACGAAGCTTGCCATCCTGCTGTGCAACTGGAAGAAGCGTGGCTTCATCATGAAGAACGAGGACGGCACCTTCACCAAGACCGCCCGTTTCATCGCCAAGTATGGGCACTACGGAACGCCAGGAATGGCTGCGTAGAATAGATTAGGCACGGATTATGCGGATTACGCGGATGTTCTATGAGATTATGAATGTGGTTTAATTGACATGAGAGACTTAAATCCGTGGAATTCGTGTAATTCGTGCCTGATTTTGTAATGAGAATGTAAATGTCCTTGACCTTAATCAAGAAAAAAGGGCTTTTTGAAACTTTTCTCCTAAAATGTTTGTGTGCGCACACAAAAAGTTGTACCTTTGCACCAGAAAAAGAAAAAAGGATAAAAGATTATGGTAATGTTCGGGATAATGACAGTAGCAGTAGTAGCATTCGCAGTAGTTGCTTGCGCAGGTATGAACCTCGGAATGAACTGCGGCAAATAAGCTACGAAGCTAAGAGAGCATAGAAATCCTCCTCCGGGAGGTAAGAAATAAAGAGAGTTAAGATTTTGTTAGGTAAAACTACAAGATTGTATATTTAAGATAACAAATTTAAGAAAGGAAAAGATTATGTTAGTATTAGGAATGATTATCGCAGTAGTTGTTGCATGTGTAGCTGAAGTTGGTGCTATTAACAACAAGTTGGCTTAATCGGAGATTAGCCATGCGAAGGGCTCCAAAAGAGCCGAGATTAAAAAAATGGCTGGCAGCAATGCACAGCTGAGTAACAGTAGGGAGCCGAAGGGGCTTCCGAAATCAGAGAGGAGAGTAAAAACTCCTTTTCATTTGAAATTCATACTGTCCCCTGAGAGTTTTCGTGATAAATTCTGATTGGGGATTTCATATATAGATTGTTAAAAATTCGTTTTAGGTTTTATAGATTTTCATTTTAGGTTTTTAGGTTTAAGTTTTTAGGTTAATTGTTAGTTGTTTTAAGAAAAAAGCAGTTTTAATTCATTAAATTACGAAGGCAACAACGAGGGAAGTCGCATGACGACCCAAGTTGTTGCCTTCTTTGTTTCTTATTTATCTGAAAATCAGCGTGGTGAGCCTGTCTTTATCAAACAACTCCTGAGCCACGGCCTGTATCTGTTCGGCTGTAATCTCATCCACCTGCTCGTAGAGTCGGTCTACGTTCTTCCCCCAGCCATAGTGAAGGAAGCTCTTGCCGAAGTCGAGGGCAAAGTTCTCGCGGTTGTCGCAAGCCACGCCTACCTGTCCCTTTATCTGCTTCTTGGCGGCCTTGAGCTGCGCCTCGCTCAGCGGCTTCTGCATGAACTTATCCAGTTCCTTGCGAACCAGTCTGAGGCAGCGCTTCACGTCGTGCTCATCGCAGCCGAAATAAATGCTCCAAATGCCCGTATCGCCATAAGCCGCCATCGTGCTCTCTACGGTGTAAACCAGTCCGTTGTGCTCGCGCAGGGCTAGGTTCAGCTTGGCATTCATTCCCGGTCCGCCCAGCATATTGTTGAGCAGATAGAGCGGCATTCTGCGGCTGTCGTTCACATCGTAGGCGCGGGTTCCAATCATCACATGAGCCTGATGCGTATTCTTCTGCATCACAATCGTCTGCCCCTCGAAGGAGTGTTGAGTGTTGAATGTTGAGTGTTGAATGTTGAATTGGGCTTGCGCCTCTGGACTATTGAATTTTTCACTCTTCACTCTTCGTTCTTCACTTAAAAAGCTCTTCTTCAAGAGTCTTACCAGCTTCTTGAAGTCAATGTCTCCGTAAGCGAAGAATATCGCATTATCCGGCCGGTAAAGCTTTCTTGTAAAGCGCAGCGCATCTTCTGTCTTGAACGAGCGAACCTGTTCGGCTGTGCCCAGGATATTGTGGCCCAGCGGCGAACCCTTGAAGATGATATTTTCGAATTCATCATAAATCAGTTCGGCAGGAGAATCGTTGTAACTCTCTATCTCATCGCAGATTACCTCTACCTCCTTGTCGATTTCCGCTTGCGGATAAACCGAATGGAAAACGATGTCGGTGAGCAGATCTACGGCTCTTGCGATGTGCTCTTTGAGGATGGCTGAGTAATAAACCGTGCCTTCCTTGTTGGTGTAGGCGTTCAGGTCGCCTCCCACGCTCTCCAGACAGTTGAGAATGTGCCACGCCTTGCGGCGCTCTGTGCCCTTGAAAGTAACGTGCTCGCAGAAGTGGGCAAGTCCTTCTTCGCCCGGCTCCTCGTTTCGGGTGCCGGCGTTAATCTGGTAACCGCAATACACCACCTTGCTGTCTGAAGGCAGGTGGATGATGCGGAGTCCATTATCGAGTGTATAAGTATTGTATTTCATTTCAAGGTGCAAAGTTACACTGAAAATGTAATTTATCCAAAAAAATAGTCATTTATTTTGCATTATCGCCAAAAAGACTTATCTTTGCCACCAAAAAATAAAATATAGACAACAAAAACAATGCGCAAAGTAATAGGAATAGGAGAAACCGTGCTTGACATCATCTTCAAGGGCGGCAAGCCGATAGAGGCAGTACCGGGTGGCTCATCTTTCAATGCAGTCATCTCGTTGGGGCGTGCGGGCGTAAATGCTTCGTTTATCAGCGAGGCGGGCAACGACCGCATAGGAGAGTATGTGATTCAGTTTTTGAGAGATAATGGGGTGAATGCTGACAATGTGAGCATCTTCCCGGAATCGAAGTCGCCACTCTCGCTGGCTTTCCTCGACGAGAACAACAATGCCGACTACATCTTCTACAAGGACCATCCCCACGACCAGCTGGAGTTTGCCACTCCCGAAATCAATCCTGGCGACATCGTGCTCTTCGGTTCGTTCTTCGCTCTGAATCCTGTGGTCCGTCCTCAGGTTGCCGGCTTCCTGGAGTATGCGAAGGAGCACGGCGCCATTCTTTATTACGACATCAACTTCCGTGCTTCTCATCAGAACGAAATCATGAAGATTACGCCTAATCTGATAGAGAACCTGGAGATGGCTGATTTTGTGCGCGGAAGCCACGAGGACTTCGGAATCCTCTACAAGAAACCGGAGGCGGATAAGGTTTATAATGCCGAAATCAGTTTCTACTGCAAGAAGTTTATCTGCACCCAGGGCGCTGAGCCTGTAGAGGTTCGTGCCGAGAACGGCTTTGCCAAGAGTTATCCTTCGAAGAAGATGAAGCCGGTGAGCACCATCGGAGCCGGCGATAATTTCAACGCAGGTTTCGTGTTCGGACTGATCAAGGATGGAATCACCCGCGAGGACATCGACCGCGGCTTATCTGAGGCGCAATGGGACAGCCTCCTTGTTTCGGCTCAAGAATTCTCCACCGAATGCTGCAAGGACATCTACAATTATGTTTCGAAGGAATTTGGAGAAGCAAAGAAGAAGGAATTATAAAATATAAAAGATATGACAGAAATTACAAACAAGATTTATTACGTAGGCGTAAACGACCGCAACAAGCATCGTTTTGAGGGCCTCTGGCCTTT
>ULTW01019371.1_pt1 | contig 13885 bp, 10 predicted proteins | sample 1957961 | NCBI WGS metagenome assembly ULTW01 (sample SAMEA4835744, study PRJEB28245) | human gut metagenome | biome: gut microbiome; material: fecal sample | place: Denmark | collected 2008 | reverse complement strand
CTTGGCGGACCAAAAGAGATAGTGTCCCAAATGCTCAAGCTTCATCAGTATGCTATCATGTCCTCCCCTACTGTCAGCCAGTATGCCGCTATCGTTGCCATGCACAGTTGTCAGAAGGATATAGATGCCATGCGTAACGAGTATAATATCCGCCGTCGCTTTGTGGTGGATTCTTTCAATAAGCTTGGTCTTAAATGCTTTGCACCACAAGGCGCATTCTATGTTTTCCCTTGTATCAAAAGCACAGGCATGACAAGCACCGACTTCTGCGAAAAGCTTGTGTACACCAAAAAGGTAGCCGTCGTGCCGGGAGATGCTTTCGGCGAGTGCGGAGAGGGCTATGTGCGTGTCTCCTACGCCTATTCCCTTAACCACCTGAGAGAGGCTATCAAACGTATCGGAGAATTTTTAGAGGATATCAAAAATGGTAACGTGCAGTAATTTAAAAATAAAAGCCTACGGAAAAATAAATCTTGCATTGGATATCGTTGGTAAACGTGATGACGGCTACCATATGCTAAATACTGTCATGCAGTCAGTGTCCTGCTTCGACCTCTTGGACTTCACCCTCTCTGAGGGCGAGGGCATAGAGCTTACCTGCATACTTGACAGCTTTCCAAAGGGCGAGGATAATATCATCACAAAAGCCTACCATGCCTTTGCCGACTTCACCCATATTGACTTCGGCTGTAAAATAACAGTGAATGTGGAGAAAAACCTCCCCTCACAAGCCGGCATGGGCGGAGGAAGTGCAGACGCCGCCGCTACCCTTAGAGCCTTGGACTTCATGTTTGATACAAGGCTCACCGATGAACAGCTCTGCTCCATAGGCGTGGCTCTGGGTGCAGACGTTCCTTTCTGTATTACAGGCGGCACAAGGCTCTGTCAGGGCGTTGGCGAAATAATGAGCAACCTGCCCTCACCCGACTGCGCTTTCGTAATAATAAAACCCGACGTGGGTATCTCCACCCCCGAAGCTTTCAAAAAGTATGACAGCATTTCAAACCCAAAACGCTGTAATATGGACGTCCTGCTGAGATATATCGGCGGCGGAAAGCTTTTCGGCATATGCTCAAACCTTTTCAATGTGCTGGAATATGCCGCCGACCGTGAGGAGATAGCTCATGCAGTGCAGGAGCTTAAAAACAGCGGAGCTCTCTCCGCACTTATGACAGGAAGCGGCTCAGCCGTTTTTGGAGTTTTCCCCGATATCGCTTCCGCACAAACAGCCGCAGAAAAGCTGTCAGGCTGGAGCTATAAGTGCGTTTGTCAGCCTGTAAAACAGGGCTGGGAATTTGTATATTAATGAGGTGAAATAATTGAGCAGAAATAAATGCAGAATTTGCGGATACCACTTTAAAAGCGATGATGAGATAATTTGTCCTGAGTGCTTCACAGCCCGTGACGAGGATATAAGCTGTAACAGCCTTTCAGATGACCTGCACTCTCATGATCTCCGTGCAGATAACGAGCAGGACGGCTGGTTCGGACAGTCTGAAAATGACACCTTCAAAGAAGAAAAGAACGATTTCGTTTCCGAGGAACGTAAAGAGGAAGCAAGGGACGAGAATTTCCAAAGCACCTATACCCCACCTAAAAACCCGACCCCTCCCCCAAGCTATTCAAATTCAAGAGCCGAAAAGCTTGCGGCCCTCAATAACTACAGCCAACAGCGTACAAGCTATAACCGCCCAAACAACAGCTCCTATAGCTTCAACGCCACGAACATAAACCACTCTAACAAAAAGAATGGCGGCAAAGGCTGTGCCACCGCCGTTGTGGTCATAATAATCCTTATGGCTATCCTCCCAACTATCATAGGCTTTGTCTCATCAAAAATAATTTCAAGCAAATATGACGACTATAACTATGACTACGATTATGACGATACCTATAGTGAAGCCGAAGATGACTACACCGACCATTCCAACCTCTATGTAGCGCAAGACGCTGAGGACGGTACCTACAGCGTTCAGTATCAAGGCTATACCCTCACCGAACGCAAAGTAAGCGACCTGACCGATGAGGAAAGGAACTCCCTTTCAGGCGGTATTATAAGCGGTGACACAGTATGGGAAATAGACCTCGACCTTGATGTTAATATCAGCGATAGCAACAGACAGGTAAAATTTACCTTTGCCTACAACACCGCCTATGACGAAAACGATAATTCGTTTTTCTCAAACAACTTCTTCCCCGGTGAAAGCGACTACGGAGACGATATGACCTATACGATCAAGTTCCTTGTCCCAGCCGATTCAAAGCGTACCACGTTCACAGCCTGCTTCCAGAATGACGATTGGATAACCGATTCATTCCAGTTCAATATCCCCCTTGACGAAAACACAGACTCATCAGGCGACCTATCCTCTGACTCCTACACCAAAATAGGCGGAGTTGACACAGCGGCATGAACGATATCCTTAAAAGCTGTACCCTCTGCCCAAGAGAGTGCAAAGTGAACCGATACGAGCATAAAGGCTTCTGCGGTGAAACTGCCAAAGTAAGGATAGCCCGAGCCGAGCTTCATATGTGGGAAGAACCTTGTATCAGCGGCACAGAAGGCTCAGGCACAGTGTTTTTCTCAGGTTGCTGTCTGAAATGCTCTTTCTGCCAAAACTACGAGATATCCGCTGAGGGCAAAGGCTTTGAGCTTACCGAACAAGAACTTGCAGACACTTTTCTGCGGCTTCAATCAATGGGCGCAAACAACATAAACCTCGTCAATCCCACCCATTTCGTTCCGCAAATAATCAAAGCGCTCGACCTCTGTAAAGATAAGCTCACTATCCCCGTGGTCTATAACAGCGGCGGTTATGAAAAGCCCCAAACGCTGGAGCTTCTTCGTGGCTATGTGCAGATATTTTTACCCGACCTTAAATATTTTGATCCTACACTTTCGGATAAATATTCCAAAGCCGCAGACTATTTTGAAAACGCCGCTGCTTCAATACATAAAATGGCGGAGCTTTCAGGCAAGCCAACCTTTGACGAAAAAGGCATAATGCAGAGCGGCACAATAGTCCGCCACCTTGTCCTCCCTACCCACCGTAAAGACTCCATAAAGCTTATGGAGTGGCTAGGCAAAAATTTTGCCAAAAACGAGATAATGATAAGCCTCATGAGCCAGTTCACCCCCGTGTATAAAGCCTTTGACTACAAAGAGCTTTGCCGTAAGACATCAACTTTCGAGTATAACACCGTCATTGACGCCGTGAACAAATACGGTTTTGAAGGTTTTGTCCAAAGCCGCACATCCGCCGCCAAAGATTTTATCCCCAAATTTTATGACGAAAAATACTACTGATATCCAATTTTTTATCGGACTGCCATGCTAACACAGACAGCCCGATATTTTTGTAATAAAATTGTTATACATTCCCTATTGACATTTTGAACAAAAAAGTTTATAATGTTAATGTAAGTTTGGTAAAACAAACTTGAATGGGGTAACTTATGGGGTAAACATTAGTCACCAACCGTAAAAAGGGCAGCAAAATTGCCGCCTGCATATAAGTTATCGAAAAGAGGTCATGCAAATGTCAAAGGCTTTCGGTTCAAGATATTCCATTGAAAATTCTGAGGAAGCAAAGGAGTATTTTGAGTTTGTAAAGGACCTGCTTGACAGCGATGTTGTAAACGAAATGAAAAATTTTCGTCATCACTATAGTACGACTTGCTATCAGCATTGCATCAATGTATCCTACTATAACTATCTCGTTTGCAGAAAATTGGGACTAAATTCAAGATCCGCAGCAAGAGCAGGTCTGCTTCACGATCTGTTCCTTTATGATTGGCGGGATCGTGAGAAGAAAAAAGGCGAAATGCCTCACGGAATGACCCACCCAAAGGTCGCACTCAACAATGCGAAACAGCATTTTGAGATAGGCAAGCGTGAGGAGGATATGATAGTCAAGCATATGTGGCCGCTGACCCTGAAATTCCCTAAATACGCTGAATCTTACGTTATCGTGTGTATCGACAAATACACCGCAATGTTGGAAATAGGCTCTTATTTGGGTCAGAAAATGAAAGAAAAAGCGAAAGCAATGCGAACAAAACAGCATTAAACCAAAGCGGACAGGCACACACCTGTCCGCTTTCAGTTTGTTGACAAATTTCTAAATAAGCGTACAATTAATCGTACACTTATATAAATGCAAAAAGACCGCCCCTAAGATAAGGGACGGTCTTTCCCGTTTATCAGGCAAAATAAACGGATATTGGTGTTTAGTGAATGTCGTTGTAAAGTGCAATGTAATCCTTGGCGGACTTTGTCCAACTGAAATTCTGCTTGAGCGCAGTGTTCACAAGCCTGCCCCACTTCATCTTGTCATCATAGTATGCCCTAGCTCTAACAACAGCGTCAAGCATATCATGTGCGTTGTAAGACTTGAAAGTAAAGCCGTTTCCATTCTTGTCGCCTGCATCATGGATACTGTCTCTCAAACCGCCTGTCTCTCTTACGATAGGTATCGTACCATATCTCAGAGCTATCATCTGAGCCAAACCGCAAGGCTCACTCTGCGACGGCATAAGGAACATATCCGCACCAGCGTATATCTTCTTGGACAGCTCAGGCACAAAACCAATGGTCAGACCCACTCTGTCAGGATAACGATAATGCATTTCGCTGAAAAAGTCCTCGTATATCTTCTCACCCGAACCAAGAATAGCAAACTTGCAGCCAAGTCTGATGATGTCCTCAAACACATACTTGATAAGGTCAAGACCCTTGTGTGAAACAAATCTCGTTACGATACCGATAACAGGCTCTTTTCCATGTGCCATGCCAAGCTCGCTGAGCAAAGCGTGCTTGCAAACAGCCTTGCCCGTCTTGTCATTCAAACTATAATTCTTAGCAATAACAGGATCAGTTGCAGGATCATAGATCTTCTGATCTATACCATTAAGTATTCCGCAAAGCTTGTATTGCTTGTTAACAAGCTCCCTGTCAAGACCATGTGAATACCATGGATCAAGTATCTCCCAAGCATAGCTTGGCGAAACTGTCGTCACCTTGTCAGCCGTTTCAATAGCAGCCTTCATAAAGTTCACATCACCGTCATATGAAAGCAGATCCGTATGATAAAGCGGAATGCCCATAATATCGTTGATAAGTTCTAAGCCATACTGTCCCTGATACTGAATATTGTGTATGGTAAATACCGTCTTGATATCCTCATAACCCTGCTGATAGCGGTAGAAAATATCATAATAAACAGGAACAAGTGCCGTCTGCCAGTCATTGGCATTTATAACATTTGGCTTAAAGTCGATGTATCTCAGCAGTTCAAGAACTGCCCTTGAGAAGAATATAAATCTCTCAGCGTCATCATAAAAGCCATACAAGCCGTTTCTCTGGAAGTAATACTCATTATCAAGCAGATAATAAGTCACTCCGTTCACAACGCCTGTAAAAACGCCGCAGTATTGATTTCTCCATGCCACCGGCACAGTGAAATTCGTAACATATGTCAGCTTGTCCTTAAGCTCCTGCCTGATAGAGCTGTAATAAGGTATCACGACTCTGCAATCGTGACCCTCGGCATTGATAGCCGCAGGCAGTGAGCCTGCAACATCAGCCAATCCACCTGAAGCAATAAAAGGCAAAGCCTCACTTGCAGTATAAAGTATGTTCATATCCGAACCCTCTTTCCTAAGTCATTGCGACCTTTTTATACAGAAGCTCCCTTTCCTACATACATAGGATACTGTGGTGAGCTTGTAAGGATATGGTTTTCACAGATAGAAACGTTCTTGTCTGTGATAAGATAGCTAAGTTCAGCATTGTCACCAACAACAGTGCCCTGCATAAGGATACAGTTCTTGACCTTTGCACCCTTGCCTACCTTAACGCCTCTGAACAGTACAGAGTTCTCTACCTCGCCCTCTATGATACAGCCGTCAGCAATAAGAGAATTTGATACCTTGCTGTCCAGATCGTACTTAACAGGAGCGTTGTCGCTTACCTTTGTGTAGATAGAACGCTTTGGAACGAACAGCTTGCGTGCATTCTCAGGTTCAAGCAGAGCCATGTTTGACTTAAAGTAGCTTTCAGGGCTGTTGAGCTTGCTGAAATAGTTATCGTACTCGTAGATCTTTATCTTAAGCTCTCTGCACTTCTCCTGAAGAATATTTCTCTCAAAGCTTACATTTCCTCTAGCCATTGCGTCATTAACAGTTTCAATAAGGAAATCCATTGACATAACGAACACATTAAGGCTCGTTGTGCAAGTGCCGCTGATGTCAGGATTGATAAGAACAGAAGTTACGTTCTTGTCAGCGTCAACGTTGAATACTGTTGAAGTCTTTATATCATCAGAGCTGTAAACGCCAGTATGTGCAACAGCAGTAATATCAGCACCGCTCTCGATGTGAGCCGCAACGATAGGCTTGTAATCAATATTAGTTACAACGTCACAGTCTGAAAGGATAACATATTTAGCTCTTGAGTGCTTGATAAAGCTCATTGCACCATAAAGAGCCTCGATCCTGCCTCTGTAAAGAGTGCTTTCAACGTTGCCGAATGGAGGCAGAATGTAAAGTCCGCCCTTTTTTCTTGCCAGATCCCACTCTCTTGCAGAGCCGAGGTGATCCAGAAGTGACTGATAGTTAGATTTTGTTATAACACCGACCTCGCTTATGCCGCTGTTTACCATGTTAGACAGTGGGAAGTCGATAAGGCGGTATCTTCCGCCGAACATTACAGAACCCATAGTTCTGTTCTTTGTCATGTCGCCAAGAGTCGTGTCGTGCATATTAGCGAAAACAAGACCCAGTACGTTACCCATATTTACATCCATGTTTACTCGGTCCTTTCTTAGATATTCTCGTAAATTATTGCCTTAGGTGCAACAACACTGCCGTCAGAAACGGTCAGATTATTGCCCACTACAGCAACGCCCCATGAGTCCTTGTCCTCGATAGTTTCAGGTCTTGCACCGATCTGAGCGTTCTCACCGATAACAGTGTTCTCGCCAACGATAGCATACTCGACCTTTGCACCCTTCTTGACAACTGCGCCAGGCATAAGGATAGAATCCAGTATCTCAGCGCCCTCCTCAACAGTAACGCCGTCAGAGATCATTGAAAACTCGACTGAACCGTCGATAACGCAGCCCTCTGTTACCATAGAGTTCTGTACCTGAGCGTTCTTGCCTATGCTCTGAGGTGGCATAACAGGGTTTCTTGAGTATATCTTCCAGCTTGTGTCATAAAGATCGATAGGAATATTAGGATTGATAAGGTCCATATTTGCTTCCCAAAGAGAGTCGATAGTTCCAACGTCCTTCCAGTAGCCGTCAAAACGATAAGCCACAAGCTTCTCGCCTGCTTCTCTCATGTCAGGGATAATGTTCTTGCCGAAGTCCTTTGAAGCTTCCTTGTCGTTCTCATTAGCGATAAGATAAGCTTTCAGCTTCTTCCAAGTGAATATGTAAATACCCATTGAAGCAAGAGTTGAACGAGGGTTCTTTGGCTTCTCCTCGAAGTCTATGATGTTGTCGTCCTCGTCGGTTATCATGATACCGAAACGTGACGCCTCTTCCTTTGGAACGTCCAGAACAGCGATAGTAGCGTCAGCGTTCTTAGCTTTGTGATATTCAAGCATCTTGTTGTAATCCATTTTATAGATATGGTCGCCTGAAAGAACAACAACATACTCAGGGTCATATCTGTCTACAAAAGCGATATTCTGATAAATAGCGTTTGCAGTACCCGAATACCAATCAGCGCCTGAAGCTGTCTGATAAGGAGGAAGCACATGAACGCCTCCGTGTATTCTGTCAAGATCCCAAGGCTGACCGTTTCCAATGTACTCATTGAGTACCAATGGCTGATACTGTGTCAGCACGCCCACTGTGTCGATACCTGAATTGATACAGTTCGAGAGAGGGAAATCAATGATACGATACTTAGCACCGAAAGGTACTGCCGGTTTTGCAACGCTCTGTGTCAGGGCATACAATCTGCTTCCCTGACCGCCTGCCAGCAGCATTGCAACACATTCTTTTTTGTTGAACATAATTAATTCACCCACCAATTTTTATTAAGTCTATATTACTCAGCCTTTTTAGCTGTGGACTTCTTAGTTGTTTTCGCCTTAGCGGCTTTCTTGACAGCAGTTTTCTTAGCCGCCGTCTTTGTCTTTTTCTTATTCTCTGCCTTTTTCTCAGGCACAGGTCTTTCCTCTTTCTTCACCGTGAAATACATACAGGAGAACGCAGGAATGTCGATACAAACAGACTGATCAAAGCCGTGCATCTTAACATCTACCGCCTTGACAGTGCCGTTCGTGCAAGGGGATCCGTCAACAGAAGACGAGTTGAACACCTCTGTATAGCTGCCCCAGTAAGGAACGCCAAAGCAGTATGACTTTCTTTCCACAGGAACAAAGTTGCACACAACGATGACCTCTCCGCCGTTTTTGTCAAAACGTCTGAAGATGATGATGCTCTGCTTGAAATCGTCATTTGATATCCAGCTAAAGCCCTCCCAAGAGAAATCTCTCTCCCAGAACTGAGGGTGGTCAAGATAGAAATGATTGAGGTTCTTGGAGTAGTTCAGATAATTGCGGTGGTTCTCATATTCGTCCACCATGAACCATTCCAGACCATTCTCGTAATCCCACTCTCTGAACTGAGCAAAATCAGCACCCATGAACAGAAGCTTCTTACCTGGGTGAGCCATCATATAAGCCATGAACAGCTTGCACTGCTTGAACTTATTGTCGATATCTCCACCATACATTTTATTTACCAATGAAGCTTTACCATGCACCACCTCGTCATGAGAGATAGGCAAAATAAAGTTTTCAGAGAAAGCATAGAAGAATGAGAACGTGAGCATATCATGATGAAAAGCTCTGTCAATAGGGTCAAGAGCCATATATTTGAGCATATCGTTCATCCAGCCCATGTTCCACTTGAAGTTGAAGCCAAGACCGCCGTCGCTCGCAGGCTTTGTTACCATAGGCCATGAAGTTGACTCTTCGGCTATCATAAGGGTATTAGGGTTTCTTCCGAACACAGCGGTATTAAGATCCTTGAAGAACTGAACAGCTTCAAGATTTTCCTTGCCACCGAACTTGTTAGGCGTCCACTCTCCGTCACGTCTGTCATAGTCAAGATAAAGCATAGACGCAACAGCGTCAACTCTCAGACCGTCAACGTGATATTTTTCTATCCAGTAAAGAGCGTTCGAGATAAGGAATGACTTTACCTCGCCCTTTGAATAATCGAAAACTCTCGTTCCCCAAGTGAGGTGATCTGCCTTTTTCGGGTCAGAGTATTCATATGACGGACCTCCGTCAAACTCGAACAGTCCTGCCTCATCTCTAGGAAAATGCGCAGGCACCCAATCAAGGATAACGCCTATTCCCGCCAAATGGAAAAGGTCTATCATTTTCATGAAGTCATAAGGCGTTCCGAAACGTGAAGTCGGCGCAAAATAGCCGATACCCTGATAGCCCCAAGAGCCGTCAAAAGGATATTCCGCCAGCGGCATAAGCTCGATATGAGTATAGCCCATTTCCTTTATATATGGGATTATAGTATCTGCAAATCTAACATATGAGAAATATTTTCCGTCAGGACAAGCCTTCCATGAATTAAGATGTACCTCATAGATATTCATAGGACAATTGTAGATATCCTTAGATTTCTTCTCGGTCATCCACTTTTTATCGCTCCAAAGATAATCGTCTATATCGAAAACCTTCGAGCCAGTGCTCGGAGCGACCTCCATGTGTGTGCCGTACGGATCAGCCTTATAATGGGTCTTGCCGTCACAGCCGTGTATACAGTATTTATATGTATCATAAGTCTGAAGCCCTGTAACAAAAGCCTCCCACACCTCTGAGTCGTCTATCTTCTCCATTGGAGTGGCATTTTCGTCCCAGTCATTGAAATCTCCCACAACAGAAATGCCCTCAGCGTGTGCCGCCCAGACTCTGAAATAATATCCTTCTATGCCGTCTTTCTCTCCCTTATGGCAGCCAAGAAACTTATATGTTTCGCAGTTTGTGCCATTGTGGAAAAGATAGAGCGGCAGTTCATAATCCTTTGGAATAATATCTATCATAATTCAGCCTCCCTTGTCTTTTTGTGAAAACCGCTGAATAATTTCGGTGTTTCATACTTACATTTTAATCTTTTTTGAACAAATTTGCAATAGTTTTAGTAGTTATTCTCGTATTCGCACATATTTCAACAGATAGTTTTATATATTTTGCACAATAGATTTTATATAATAACATAGAAAAAGTAAAGTCAAAGTATACAAAAGTAAAAAATTGCAGGCAAAAGTCGGCAAAGTCATTTACATTCATTTTTCATTCTCGTCACGAAGGAAAATTTTTGCGGCAATAATAGTTATATCGTCACGCCTGCCTCCTGTTCGCTGAGCAAGCGCCTTTGCGCCAAGCGCCGTGACTATCTCCTGAGCGTTCATTCCGCCGCAGCGGAGTATCTCTCGTGCTGTAGCGTCCTCGACACCGTCTGAGGTCATAAGCAGAACGTCCCCGTCAAAGAGCTTAAGTTCGCTCACGTCAGGAGTACACTCCGCAAGTATCCCAGCAGGAAAAGCCTGTCCGCCGATAGCTTTAAGACCGCCGTCACGGAAAAGAAAGCTTTGCGCCGCACCCGATTTCAGAAACTGCACCGTTCCGCCATTAAGCTCCAGCCGCATTATATCAAGGGTCGCAAAAGATTCCTCCCAGCCCTTGACTCTGAGCATGGAATTTATAAGCCTATGGGCTGTCTGCATAGACATTCCCGATCGTATGAGCCTTGTAACAAGACTTACGGAAAACAATGAATCCAGTCTTGCTCTTTTTCCTGTTCCCATGCCGTCTGAAAGGACGATATACTTTTCGTTGACGCTTGAATCGAAGACTTCAAAGCTGTCCCCCGAATATTCTCCGCTTGACGAAGCTGAAAAGCTTTTTATATCAACTGTGAATTTCGGCATTTCCGCAAAGGACATTCTGGTTATATTATCCACCTTGACTATCACAGGCATATCAAGGTCATAATCTATCATTTCTGAAAGCGTTGCTGTGAGCCTTACAAGATCACCCCTGAACTGCGCAGTTATAAAAACGTCCACACGCTGACAAAGGTTTTCGTCTATGTAAACGCAGGCTTTCACATTTGGATAGCCAAGGTTTGAGAAATGCTCCCTTACTCTTGCTGAAAGCTGAGGATCAACGCTTCTCACCTGACCTGCCCTGAAAGAAAGGTCGGATAAGATATCCTCCATGGAGGAAAGCTGTTCGCTTAAAAACTCACGCATTTCACGAACTCTCATGCTGTCGGCACGTTCTGCCACAAAGTCGGTATACAATTCATTGAAGCTTTTGCAAAGAAGCGACTTTCTCACACAGCCACCCAAATGCTTTTCAACGTCGTCAAGGCTGAGGTTATTATATGTACAAACTATGCTTTCAAGCTTTGAAAAGCTGTCATCAAGCTGTACACAACGCTTACTGCACACTGAATACATATCGCAATCGGTACAAACAACAGATCGTACACGCTTTGACAGTGTAGCTTCCTTTGAGCGTTTATCTATCGCCGCAGTGACCATTGTAAGCTGACCTCTGATACCGCCCAGAGTTCTCGAAGCCATATTGAGCTTTGAAGAAGTGGTCTGCCCTACAAGGTCAACGGAATTTTTCACTCCCACCACTTTTTTTGCCACCCTTTTTATCACAGGAACAGGCAGTGCGATAAAAAGCACAGAGCCTATAAGCAAATCAGCAAACATTGAAAATGTATCACCGTTCACGCCCATTGCCACAAGGCTCACAAGTGAAACTGCAAGGAAAACAAGCACTATCACAAGAGACCCAAATTGCAGAAAAGCTCCGCAGATAAGTCCTGACGTGGCAAGCAAAAGTGTATTTCTCGCAAGTGACGGAGTACAAAGGAGTACACCGCAGGTGGTCAATGCACCAACAACTGCGCCGCCTATATTTCTATACTTTCGCACTGCCATAAGCATAAACAAAGTGCCTGCTATCCTGCCCAGGTTCACCACACAGAGCGGTGCGGCAGTGATGGTCGAGATAAACATAATATAAAGTATAGCTGTGAAAACTCCGTTTATTCCTGTAAGGTCAAAAACACCGCTTCGGTTTTTTTGACGTTTTACGGTCAGTGCAATAAAAACAACACAGCCACACATGAGAGAGCTTATCATTCGCAGTGAAGCCGTATATGTATCCGATGGCATTGCCACCGACATTACACAGCTGAAAAGAAGCATTGATCCTGTTGTGAGGAGCGACACAAAAACGGGGTCGTCCTTATGGTCAGCAGATGGCATCACAAGCCTTACCGCCCCTATAACAAGTATCGCACAAAGCTGAACGATACCCTCTGAGAATGTTCCGTTTACAAAATATGCAAGTGCAGAGCCTAAAAAAGCAGGTATCACATTAGTTCCCGAAAGCACTGCAACCGCCACGTTCATTGACGAGGGGAAGCCTAAGATCTTTCCGAAGCTTGCCGCAAACGCTGCTGCCGCCGATAAAACAGCCATAAGTACATTCGTTTTGCCTGAGGTATGAAATTTTGCCGTATGCCGTATTTTTTCCATTGCTTATCACGTCCTATGTTTCCAAAATGTAATAATTACATTTTAGCAGGACTATCAAGCGAAAGGTGTCGCAATATGGGCTTGAAATTGAAATACTGACCAAATTTACGGACAGATCTCGTAACTTTCAACGTCATGAAAATCTGCTGTTGAAATTCGGGATAGTTGCCGAGCAACGGGCGAACGAAATGGGACGTCGCATTTCTGCTTGCAGAAACTGAGACGCTCCTCTACAAGTAATGAAGTATAACTATACGAAAATATGTACAATTAGATAAGCTTTCTAAGGGCTTCGGAAAAGGTTATGAATTGTTCCATGGAAAGAGCTTCAGGACGGACGGAGGCAGGCAGGTCGCTTTGCTCTATCGCCTGATTTACTATAGATTTATCTATGCCCATTGATGATGATACGGAATTTGAGAGGGTCTTTCTTCGCTGTGAAAATGCTCCCCTAGCGACTTTAAAAAAGAACTTTTCGTCCGTCACGCCCTCGGGGGTCTTATCACGGATATCAAACCTCACCACGCAGCTATCAACGTTAGGCGAGGGCATGAAGCTTCCTCGTGATACGTTGAAAAGCAGTTTCGGTACAGAAAAATAATTTATTGCCACTGTGACTGCTCCCATATCTCTTGTACCCATAGGGGCACAAAGACGTGTGCCTGCTTCTTTCTGCACCATGACAGTAACAGACTTTATGGGCAGACGTTCTTCGAGGAGCATCATTAATATAGGCGAGGTTATATAGTAAGGCAGATTTGCACAAACGGCAACGTCCATGCCCTGAAATTCCTCGGCAATAAGCTTATGGAGGTCAGTTTCCATGACGTCGGCGTTTATTATCTTCACATTGTCATATTCTGCAAGAGTTTCTGCAAGGACTGGCATAAGCCTGTCGTCAATTTCGATAGCCACCACCTTGTCGGCACGCTTGGCAAGCTCGTTTGTGAGAACGCCTATGCCTGTACCTATCTCGATTATGCCGAAGCCTTTTTTTGCATTACCCATTTCGGCTATCTTGGGGCAAACGGAGGGATTCACTAAGAAATTCTGACCGAGAGCCTTGGAGAAAGTGAAATTATGTCTTGCGAGAACATCTTTTATCACACTTATATTAGAAAGATTATCCATTTATTAATACACCTCAGATTAACTGATAAATCGACAAAAAATTAACAAAATAATTATATCATATTAACAAAAGATTGTCAACTGATTTGGAAAAGAATAATATTCCAATGATGTAGTGCTACAATAGATATTGGACAAAATTAAGAAAAAA
>ULTW01007938.1_pt1 | contig 13937 bp, 8 predicted proteins | sample 1957961 | NCBI WGS metagenome assembly ULTW01 (sample SAMEA4835744, study PRJEB28245) | human gut metagenome | biome: gut microbiome; material: fecal sample | place: Denmark | collected 2008 | reverse complement strand
TATGCCACGCCGCCGCTCATGCCGGCTGCGAAATTGCGTCCGGTTGCTCCAAGCACCACAACGCGTCCGCCGGTCATATATTCGCAACAGTGGTCGCCGACACCTTCAACAACGGCAATGGCACCTGAATTGCGCACGGCAAAACGTTCGCCGACACGGCCGTTGATATAAACCTCGCCGCTTGTGGCTCCATAAAGGAGCGTGTTGCCGGCAATGGTGTTTTTCTCTGCCGCGAAATGGCTTCTGACTGGGGGTGCCACGGCGATGCGTCCGCCGCTGAGTCCTTTGCCGAGATAGTCGTTGGCCTCGCCCTCAAGCTTGAAGCTTATGCCATGGGCGAGAAATGCTCCGAAGCTTTGTCCGGCAGAGCCTTTGAATCTGACGGAAATGCTCTCGTCGGGCAGACCCTCGTTGCCGAATTTGTCGGCAATCAATCCCGACAGCATCGCGCCTACAGCGCGGTCGGTGTTGGCGATTGCATATTCGAGCGACACTTCTTTGCCGTTGCTGATAGCCGGATCGGAGGCTGTTATGATTGTGCGGTCGAGCACGCTGTCGATGTCGTGCATCTGCGCTTCTGTGTGGCGTATGCTTGCGTCTCCGCTTTCTTTATGCAGCAGGCGGGAGAAGTCGAGCAGTTCTGACTTCTGGCTGACTGCTTTGTCTATCTCAATCAAATCGGTGCGGCCTATGATGTCGTTGAATTTCCGGAATCCCATCTCTGCAAGATATTCACGCACCTCTTCGGCGAGAAAACGGAAATAGTTGACCACGTGGTCGGCATGTCCGCGGAAGTATGCCCTCAGTTCAGGATTCTGTGTGGCAACGCCCATAGGACATGTGTTTGAGTGGCATTTGCGCATCATCACGCATCCCAATACGATAAGCACTGTCGTGCCGAATCCAAATTCCTCGGCGCCGAGCAACGCCATGCTCACGATGTCGTGTCCGGTTTTCATTTGGCCGTCGGTCTGAAGGCGCACTTTGCCGCGCAGCCCGTTGCGCACGAGCGTCTGCTGCGTCTCGCTCAGACCAATCTCAGGCGAGATTCCGGCATACCGCATCGATGAAGCCGGCGACGCTCCTGTGCCTCCCTCGGCTCCTGAGATTACAATCAGGTCGGCCTTTGCCTTTGCCACACCCGCCGCGATGGTGCCGACACCGCTTTCCGCCACGAGTTTCACGCTGATGGCTGCGCGCGGATTGACATTCTTAAGGTCGAAAATCAGTTGCGCGAGGTCTTCGATTGAGTAAATGTCGTGGTGCGGTGGCGGAGAGATGAGTGAGATGCCTGGAATGGAGTGGCGTGTGCGGGCAATCACCTCATTGACTTTGAATCCGGGCAATTGTCCTCCCTCGCCGGGTTTCGCTCCCTGTGCCACCTTTATTTGAATCTCCTCGGCGTTGACCAGATATTCCGTTGTGACGCCGAAGCGGCCGGAGGCAATCTGCTTTGTCTTGCTCGACAGCGACACTCCGTCGACCGCCTCGTGGAAGCGGCTGCTATCCTCGCCGCCTTCGCCCGTATTGCTGCGTGCGCCGAGTCGGTTCATTGCCAGGGCAAGCGCCTCGTGGGCTTCCTTGCTGATGGCTCCAAACGACATTGCTCCAGTTACGAAATGCTTTACAATTTCTTCTACCGGCTCCACTTCGTCAATCGGAATCGGATTTTTCTTGAACGTGAAGAAGTCGCGCAGAAATATCGGTTCTGCTTTGTGGTCGGCGGCGGCTGTGAATTCTTTGAATTTATTGTAGTTGCCTTTACGGGTGGCAAGCTGCAGCAGTGCAATCGTTTCAGGATTCCAGGCGTGGCGCTCGCCGTCTTTGCGATATGAGAACTGCCCGATGTTTGGCAGAATCTCGTCTTCGTCTTTAATGGAGAAGCCATCATCGTGGAAATGCGTGTAGCTGTCGGCGATTTCCTTCAGGCGGATACCTCCGATGGACGATGTCTGTGTCCCGAAATAGTTGTGCAGCAGCTCATCGCTGATTCCTACAGCCTCGAAAATCTTTGCTCCGCGGTAGGAACGGATGGTGCTGATGCCCATCTTGCTCATTATTTTGTAGAGACCCTTGCAAAGAGCCTTGATGTAGTTGCTTTCAGCCGTTTCGTAGTTCATCTGCACATCGCCGCGCTTCACCAGGTCGTCGAGCACGGCGAATGCCATATAAGGGTTGATGGCGCTTGCTCCATAGCCAAGCAGCAGTGCGGCATGCATCACCTCCCTGATCTCTCCGCTCTTGACGATAAGAGCGGTCTGCACACGTTTCTGCACCGAAATCAGATGATGGTGCACAGCACTCACCGCCAGCAACGACGGAATTGCCACATGGTCGCGGTCGACGCCCTCGTCGGTCAGTATTATGTAGTTCACACCGTCGTCGACCGATGCCTCGGCGCGGCGGCACAGCTCATAGATGGCTTCCTGCAGCCCGGCGGTGCCTTTTGCCGCATCAAACAGCATTGGCAGCTTCACGGTGTTGAATCCCTTGTATCGGATATTGCAGAGAATGTCGAGCTGGGTGTTGGTCAGCACGGGGTGGGGCAGACGCACCATCTTGCAGTGCGACTCGCTTGGCAAAAGGATGTTCATGCCCACAGCGCCGATATATTCTGTCAGCGACATCACCAGCTGTTCGCGGATTGGGTCTATGGCGGGGTTGGTCACCTGTGCAAACTGCTGACGGAAGTAGTTGAACAGCAGTTGCGGACGGCTGCTCAACACGGCAAGCGGCGTGTCGTTGCCCATAGAGGCAGTAGGCTCCGATCCGTTCACGCACATAGGCTTTATGGTACGTTCCACGTCTTCGCGCGTGAATCCAAAAGCACGCAGCTTTCTGCCGAAGAGACTGACGGCATTGTCCACTTTTGGTCGGCTGCGTAGCGTGTGCAGCTCGATGCGGTTTGTCGACAGCCATTGTCGGTATGGGCGTGCGGCGGCAAGCTGCGCTTTCAGCTCGCCGTCATAGTATATCTTGCCTTCCTGTGTGTCGACAAGCAGAATTTTGCCAGGTTGCAGACGTCCTTTTTCTTCGATGTCGGCAGGTTCGATGTTGATTACTCCAGCCTCGCTCGCAACCACCATCATACCGCCTTTCGTAATCAGATAGCGCGCCGGACGCAGACCGTTGCGGTCGAGCATTCCGCCGGCATAACGCCCATCGCTGAAAAGAAGTGCCGCCGGTCCGTCCCACGGTTCCATAAGGATGGAGTGGTATTCATAAAACGCTTTCAAATCCTCGCTGATAGGATTCTTGTCGTTGAACGACTCCGGCACGAGCATTGCCATGGCGTGCGGCAGACTTAGTCCCGACATTACGAAGAATTCCAGCACATTGTCGAGCGAGGCGGAGTCGCTCATGCCCGGTTGGATGATTGGACGTATGTCCTTGACGTTGCCCAACGCCGGCGTCGACAGCACGCTTTCTCTTGCCTCCATCCAGGCGCGGTTGCCGCGGATTGTGTTGATCTCGCCGTTATGCGCTAGCAGACGGAACGGCTGTGCCAAACTCCAGGTTGGAAACGTGTTGGTGCTGAAGCGGGAGTGCACCAACGCCAGCCCGCTTGTGAAATATGGTTGTGTGAGGTCTTTGAAATACTCGCGCACCTGGGTTGACGAGAGCATACCCTTATAAATGATGTTCTTGCTTGACAGCGACACGATATAGAAGTCCTTATCGTCAATGCGGCGCTCGATGCGTTTGCGCACAAGATATAACGTACGCTCAAAAGTGTCGGTGTCGGTAACTCCGGTAATGAAAATCTGCTTTATGTCGGGTTCTGTGTCGCGGGCGTCTTTGCCGAGAATCTCTGAGCGTACAGGCACATTGCGCATGTGCATCAACTGCAGTCCCTCACGCTCCACTTCTTCAATCACGATTCCCATAATTGCGGCTTGGCGTTTCTCGTCTTTTGGCAGAAACACCAGTCCGGTGCCGTATTTGCCTTTCTCCGGCACTGGAATGCCTTGAAGAAGAATGAATTCGTGTGGAATCTGAATCATAATCCCGGCGCCGTCGCCTGTCTTGTTGTCGGCACCCTCTGCGCCGCGGTGCTTCATGTTTTCAAGCACTGTCAGGGCCGCATCGACCAGTTCGTGGGATTTGTCACCATTGATGTTGACGAGCATGCCCACACCGCATGCATCGTGTTCGTAGGAAGAGTCATACAGCCCCAAGGGCTGGTGACTTGGATAGTCTTTTTGGTCTATCTTCTTGGAAAAAAGATTGTTTTTGTTCAAATTTTCTTTCATAATCCCGCTTTTTTCTCTTCTTTACTTACATTTTGATTGCAAAGATATGGAAAAACATCAAGCCTGCAAACTAAATGCGACAAAAATAGCCGTTGTTGTGGAAAAAAAGTTTTGCAAATACGTTGAAAATAGCAAAAAGAAAGCGAATATGACTGAAATGTGGCATAACAGTCAGAACTGCTGCGTGCGTATGATTGTTTTATTGAAAGATAGGCTGCGGTTCGGCAAAACATTTTCAAACAAGTTTGAATGTTTTTCACTCACCTTGCACTACTTTCAATAAGATAGGCTGCGGTTCGGAATCGCAAAATCAAATAAATTTGTTTTGCGCTTCACTCACCTTGCACTATCTTTGCAGTTGATAAAACAACAACCGGATGAAACCAAATTTTTTGAAGGGGCTTCTTAGGCGAGTGCTTGTGTTGCTCCGTTACATTTGGCGCGGCTGCGTCAAAATGTGGAATTGGTATCGGCGCACTTACAAGCAGGCGCGTTGGTATGGAAAAGTGGGTATTGTGTGTGCCACGGTGGTGGTGTCGTTTGTCCTTTATTTGATATTGGTCGACATCAATTTCTTGTGGCTTTTCGGAAAATCGCCGAGCTTATATGACATAGCCCATCCCAAACAAGATGAAGCGTCGATTGTCTACAGTGCCGACGGCAAGGTGCTCGGACGTTACTATCGCGAGAACCGTATCCCTGTTGAATATGACGAGATTTCGCCAATGCTCATCAACGCGTTGGTGTCGACGGAGGATGAGCGTTTCTATTCCCACCACGGCATAGATTTTCAGGGTGTGGCGGCTGCGATGAAGGATATGGCTGTGCACCACGAGGCGCGTGGAGCGAGCACGATTACTCAGCAGCTGGTCAAGAATATGTTCCGCACACGCACGGAGTATTCCACCGGACTCACTGGATTTATACCTGGCGTGCGTCTGTTGGTGATGAAGACGAAGGAATGGGTGACGGCTGTCAAACTGGAGATGTTCTATACAAAAAAGGAGATTCTGACGATGTATCTCAACACGGTGGATTTCGGCAGCAATGCTTTCGGCATCCGCACGGCGGCGAAGACTTATTTCAACACGACGCCGATGCAGCTGAAGACGGAGGAGTCGGCTGTGCTTGTCGGTATGCTGAAGGCCACTACGACCTACAATCCGCGTCTTAATCCGAAGAATTCAAAAAGCCGCCGCAATGTGGTGTTGAGCAACTTGTTGCGCAAGAAGTTTCTTACGCACGAGGAGTATGACTCGCTGAGCGAGCTGCCGATAGAACTGAAATATACGCCTGTGAAGCCTACCGACGGCAAGGCACCGTATTTCCGCGACGTGCTTGCCGATGAGCTGCAGAATGGATGGTGTAAGGACAATGACAAGGATCTCTATGGCGACGGACTGCGCATCTACACGACCATCGACTCGCGTATGCAGAAGTATGCCGAGGAGGCTGTGATGAAGCACATGCAGCAGGTGCAGCGCAATTTCAAGTCCGACTGGGGCAATGAGAATCCGTGGCGCGACGAGAACCGCGAGGAGAAGAAGGGATTTATTGAGGACATCGCCAAAAGAACTGACTACTACAAGCAGTTGTCGGCACGTTATCCCGACGACCCTGATTCGGTGAATTATTATATGAATCTGCCTCACCGCGTGAAGTTGTTTGACTACAATGCTCCCGACCAGGTGCGCACGGAAATGATGAGTGCGATGGACTCCATCAGGTATATGGTGAAGTTCCTGCATTGCGCATTTGTGGCGATGGAGCCTGAAACGGGCGCTGTCAAGGCCTGGGTCGGCGATATTGACTATAATCATTGGCAATATGACAAGGTGACCGCTGAGCGTCAGCCGGGATCCACATTCAAACTGTGTGTCTACACAGCCGCGATGGAGGCTGGACTCGGCCCGTGCGACGACCGTGTGGACGAGTGGAAGCAGTATGACGCTTTCGACAAAGACGGCAAGCCGACGAAGTGGACTCCGCGCAATGCCAACGGATACTATACCGGCGGAGCGATGTCGCTGAAGCACGCGTTCTCAAATTCGATCAACTCGGTGGCTGTCTCGGTGGCGCATGAGGTGGGCTTGAACCGCGTTGCCGACGTGGCTCATAAACTGGGCATCACCTCTCCGATAAAAGAAACTCCGGCAATGCCGCTCGGCACGGAGGATGTCACTCTGCTCGAACTGGTCGACGCCTACTGCACGGTGATGAACAAGGGCAGGCACAACGTGCCGGAATTTGTCACCCGCATCGAGGACAAAGACGGCAATGTGCTTTATGTGGCTGAACCGAAAAACGAGCAGGCAATCAGCGAGGAGTCGGCTTTCTTGATGCAGCAGATGCTGCTGGCTGGTATGACGGAGCCGGGAGGCACGTCGCAAGCCTTGTGGAGCTACGACATCCATCATTTCGACACCAATTTCGGAGGCAAGACAGGCACTACGTCAAACAACAGTGACGGCTGGTATGTGGGCGTGACGAAAAACCTTGTTGCCGGATGCTGGTGTGGAGGAGAATACCGCAGCGTGCATTTCCGCAGCGGACGGATGGGGCAGGGTAGCCACACGGCGCTGCCTGCGTTTGGCTATTTTATGGAGAAAGTGCTGCGCGACCCGCAATTGGCTGCGAAATATCGGGGAAAGATTTCCGACAAGCCGTGGCCCGGACTGAGGGTCGACGACCGCCCGTACAACTGTCAGGGCTATGTGGCGCCTTCCGACACTACTGATGTTGACAGCACCGATGTTGAAGACATTGATATGCCCGAGGAGGAAATCGAGCTTGACAACAACGGCAATGAAATTCAGTCGGAACCGGTACAGGGCAATATTTGACGGAACAGTATAAAAACAATAACCGCGGAGGGCATAGGCTTTCCGCGGTCGTTGTTTGTGAGTGTTGCTGATTAGTATTGTTCCTTCTCGTTGGGGAAATCAGAGGTCTTCACGTCCTCGATGTATTTTGCCACAGCGTCGGTGATGATTGTGCCCACATCAGCGTAGCGGCGCAGGAAGCGAGGCGAGAATCCCTTGTTGATGCCGAGCATGTCGTGCATCACGAGCACCTGTCCGTCGACACCGCCTCCGGCACCGATGCCGATGATAGGAATTTCAAGCATTTCTGCCACTTTTTTTGCCAATGTGGCGGGGATTTTCTCAAGCACGATTGCAAAGCATCCAATCTCCTGCAGCAGTTTGGCGTCTTCGATAAGTTTGTTTGCCTCAGCCTCTTCGCGGGCACGCACGGTGTATGACCCGAATTTGTTGATTGACTGTGGTGTCAGTCCGAGATGCCCCATCACTGGAATGCCGGCGCACAGGATGCGCTCAATCGACTCGCGCACTTCGGCGCCGCCCTCGAGCTTCACGCAGTCGGCATGTGTTTCCTTCATGATGCGGATGGCCGAAGCCAAAGCCTCTTTAGAGTTGCCCTGGTATGTTCCGAAAGGCATGTCTACAACCACGAGCGCGCGGTTCACGCCACGCATCACCGACTTGCCGTGATAAATCATCTGGTCGAGCGTCATCGGCAGAGTGGTCACGTTTCCAGCCATCACGTTGCTGGCGGAGTCGCCCACGAGAATCACGTCCATTCCAGCCTCGTCGATGAGTTTCGCCATCGAGAAATCGTAGGCTGTAAGCATAGATATTTTTTCTCCGCGCTGCTTCATTTCGAGCAGGCGGCGAGTAGTCACTTTCCGTTTGTCTTCTGTGTAAGTTGACATAATCAATTAGTTTTTAATTTAATTCGGCTGCAAAGTTACGTCTTTTAAATGACAAAAGGAAAAAAAGGTGCTGCCCACATCTGAAAATCGCTGAAATGTGCTAAATTTGCAAATAAAACATAAAAATCTGTGATATTATGATTGTACACGAACAGCTTTCTTTTCAGGATGCATTGTCGCTTGCCACAAAGCGAATTTTTGAAACAAAGGGACGCTCCCGCCGGTCTGAGTTTTGGTGGGCTATGCTGGTTGCCTATTTCATATCAAATTTCCTTCCTCCGTTTTGGCTTGTGACCATACCTATATCAATCAGACGGTTGCACGACACGGGACGCAGCGGATGGTGGATGTTTTTCCCAGTAGTGGCCACAATCATTATTGTCTCAATGTGTGTCTCGGATGTTCTTAGCTTTATGACGATGGATGATTTTGAGGACACCATTACTCCGTTTGTGGTATTTGGCAAGTATATATTTTTCTGTGGCATAGTTTCTGTATATCAGATTGTGATGATAATATTCTTTTGCCAGGACAGTGCGGAGGGCGAAAATCGCTACGGAGCGTCGCCGAAATATGAGGAAGAGCCTCCATGTGTCCCTCCGGAAGAAAGAAAAGAATAATGCTTTATGGACATTGAGCAAGTCAGGGAATACGCTTTGTCTTTGTTTGGTGTGACTGAGGATCAGCCTTTTGGCGATGACGTTGTCACATTTCGTGTTGAAGGCAAGATTTTTCTGTGCCTTTGGCTGGGTGGAAGTCGGCTCGGCATGAAGGGTGAGAATCTGCGGTTTGCATGTAAATTGGCTCCGGAGAGAAACGAGGCGTTGCGCGAGCAATATGCGGCGGTGACCCCAGCGTTTCATTGGAACAAGAAGCATTGGAGCGACGTGTATTATGGGCAACTTGCCGCAGAAACCGTAACGGCGTGGATAAAAGAGTCGTATGAGCTTATAGTCAGCAAGCTGCCAAAGGCGGTGAGAGCAAAATATCAGTAACATTATATTCAGAATGAAAGCATATACATACATAGAGAAGGGCAAGTTTGCCTTGATTGACAAGCCTAAACCAGAGCTACAGGAAGCGACAGTCGCCATTGTCCGTGTGACTCTCGGCAGCATCTGTTCAAGCGACTTGCATATAAAGCACGGGAGTGTGCCGAGAGCGGTGCCGGGCATCACTGTCGGCCATGAGATGGTCGGCGTGGTGGAAGAAGTCGGCGCCGACGTGAAAGGCGTGAAGGTAGGCGACCGTGTGACCGTCAACGTGGAAACCTTCTGCGGTGAGTGCTTCTACTGCAGACACGGCTATGTCAACAACTGCACATCTCCTCATGGCGGATGGGCTCTCGGTTGTCGTATCGACGGAGGACAGACGGAATATGTGCGTGTGCCGTTGGCGTCGCAGGGCTTGAACCGCATTCCCGACAGCGTGACCGACGAGCAGGCTCTGTTTGTTGGCGATGTACTTGCCACGGGATTCTGGGCGGCGCGCATAAGTGAGATTACGCCCGACGACACGGTGCTGATTGTCGGTGCCGGACCTACGGGCATCTGCACGTTGATCTGCGCGATGCTGAAGCGCCCGAAGCGCATCATCGTGTGTGAGCCGTCGGAAGAGCGGCGGGCTTTTGTCAAGGAGCATTATCCCGACGTGCTGCTGACCACGCCGGATGCCTGCGAGGAGTTTGTGAAGCAACACAGTGACCATGGCGGCGCCGACAGGGTGCTGGAAGTGGCTGGCGCAAAGGATACGTTCCAGTTGGCATGGCGCTGTGCGCGGCCTAATGCCATTGTCACGGTCGTGGCGCTTTATGACGCTCCGCAGATTCTTCCGTTGCCCGATATGTATGGCAAGAACCTGACGTTCAAGACCGGCGGTGTTGACGGTTGCGACTGCGAGGAGGTGCTCAGGCTCATTGAGCAGGGGAAAATCGACACCACTCCGCTTATCACGCATCGCTTCCCGCTTTACAGAATAGAGGAGGCATACCGTATATTTGAGAACAAGGAAGACGGCGTAATCAAGATTGCCGTCTATAATTGATACCTTTAAGATTATTAACCATTGAGTTGCGAATTAAATGATTTTCTAACTAAATGAAAAAAACGAACATGAAAAATTTCCTGACATTACTCATCGCTATGCTTTTGCTGCTTCCGACGGCCATGCATGGCGCCGACAAGAAGGTTGTAACCTCTATCGACATCACGATTCCGTTGCCACAAGACGGAATGTATATCGAGGATGGTGGGCAGATCCAAATCACCGCAGCCAAGACAGCGTATGGCGACCTGGTTCAGCAAGGCGTTGCGTCGGTCTATGACCTTTTATGGGAAGGCGAGTTCAACAGAAAAAATCCCGATTCTCCCAAGTTCCAGGCAGGCTATACGTATCGTGCCAGCATGAAACTGATGCTCAACACCCAGGGACCCTACATCCTCAAGTATGCGATGCGCAATGGCGACTACTATGTCGACGACACTATGCTCAAGATTACCGTCAACGGCGAGCCTGCCAGAGTGCTTGTCGGAAGTCCTTACTTCCCCCGCTGCAGTTTTGTGGTTACCGTGCCTGGCGGCGATGGCGGCAATCTCAAAAAGGAGAATCTGCTCTTTGACTATAATGCAAACAAGGAGAAAAATCGTGCCAGCAATAATGTCTATACAAAAGAGACAGCCGATGCATGCTGTGCTTCATTCCATCCCCATGATGTGGTCTCCATTACTGAGACCCACGACCCGTTGCCAGAGTTTGAAGGACCCAACCGAGTCTTTCTCACCAAGGTTATCGTAGACACCGGCAACAAGACGGATTACTTAAAGTTTGCCCATGCGATGGACCAGTATATGAGCGGCTATTACAACCTCAAGGAGGTGTGGCTCAGCGACAAAGTCAACGCCGTGGAGTTTATGCGCGAACTCGACGAAGGCATGAAGAGCAATCTGTTCCCCAACTATTATCATTTCTATGGCCATAGCACCATGTTCCTTGCCGGCGACGCAACTCTGTGTGTGCCAGCCAGTCAGGCTGCTGCCGTCAAAGCGCAGATGGCACGTCACAGCAAGTTCCCGTGCTACACCGTAAGAACATATACCGGCAACGTGTACGAAGCCCAGAAGGCCGGACTCGGAGCCACCAAGAATCCATGTACAAGGCACAACTTTGTGGCACGTTTGCATACAGCCGACCGTGTGATGCAGCACTATACTTGTAAGCAAGACCCTAAAGTGTATTACTCGTGCAGCATCTGCGGGGAGTGTGAGCGCAATCCGCGCCACACCTTCATGTTCGTCGACAAAGAGGCGGAGAAAAGATACATACCGGGCGTTCATTCTTTTACTGCCGACCTTGCTACAGAGCAGGCCTATGTGGGCACCAATGCCGCGGGCGAGCATGTCTATTGGAAGAGCTGCAAATGGTGTGGCTTTTCTTACAACTATGAGCAGCGCCACCTAACAGAGAAACACTTTCGTCTGTCGGGATCTGACGGCACGTTGGCACTGTATCGCAAACATATGGAGGCAGCGCTCGACATGCGTGAGGACGAGGCAAAACTGAGCACTACCGCTCAGCCGGATATGTTTACTCTGCCAGCCCGCAGCACTGTGAAGAAGAGCAAGTGGGCAGAAGACGCTGTGACGCGCGCCCTCACTGACAACCTTATCGACGAGCAGCTGCTTGGCGACGACTACACCCTTACCGCCACGCGCCAACAGGTGGCATCGATAGCCAAGAGGCTCATCAAGGAGATGACCGGAAAGGACGCCAATGAAGGTAAGCTGAACCTCTTTGCCGACATCGCCGGTGGCAACCTCGACATGAATGCCGCTGTAACCCGTCAGGAGATGGCAACGCTCATCTATCGTGCCATGCGCTATATTGAGAAAAACTCGGAGTATACTTATACCGAATACGACTCCAATCTTGATGCCTATACCGACAGTCAGCAAATCAAACCGTGGGCGAAGGAGCCTATGGCGTTTATGGAGGCTCTGGAGCTTGTCGATCCCGTTACCTCAACCACTCTTGTGCCCGACGGCGCTTGCTCCATCGAGCTGGCGCTCGCCACTGCCGAGCGCGCCACGATGGCACAGCACACCGGATGGGCGCAGACCGTATCAGATGGTGAAAAGAGTGATTATATCTCTGTTGCCAACAGCCACGATGCCCTTGGTTCCTCCAATTCCACATTGGGCTTCTACGAGCGTGTGTGGGTCTATCGTATGAGAAACAACAACGGCAAGATAGAAATCAAGGATAAATATACGGGTCAGCATCTCGAGTTCAACAGGAACTATCTGCATCCTGTGCGCTGGCGTGCCAATGATGCCTCCAACGTTTTGCAAAAGGGGAGAAACATCCGCGACAAAGTAAATAAATGGCAAAAGAAAATCAAAAAATAGAGAAAGGGTAGGGCGTGTATAGGAGCTTCTTGGAGTAACCTTGTCACAGCCAATGTCCCATTCACGATATGGCCGCCTTTGTCACTATGACAGAGGCGGCTGTTTGTTGGTATGCTCGGCATGAGCATTGCGTTATCCCGAACTCGTGTTTTTAATCTTTCAAACAAGCAAGCGGTATTACTTTGACTCCGTCTGGACGCGTGTAAGCCATACTGCCACCTGTCATGACAATCATTAAGTCGGGTTCGCGCAGCGGCACCTGCTTTTCTGTCTCATTATGCACTTGAATGAGTCGTTTAATTTCCAAAAGATGTTTGGCTCCTTCTTCTATCTCACGACTGCCAAGTTTACATTCTATAAGGGCGTAGCGTCCATCGTCGAGATGAAGCACAAGGTCGGCCTCCAGTCCGTAGCGGTCACGATAGTATGACAAATGATTGCCAAAGCTTGGCGTGTAAGCTCGAAGGTCTCTCGCACACATCTGTTCAAAGATGAAACCAAAGGTCTTGAGCTGAGTCATCAATGCTTCTGGAGAAAGTCCTAAAGCAGCAATTGCAATAGACGGGTCTACGAAAGCCCGCTTTATACCACTTCGAATTGCTGTTTTACTTCGGACGGCAGGACACCACGCTTCAATATTGTCAATAACAAACAATTTATTGAGGGAGGTTACATAATCCTCAAACGCACTCATAGAAAGTGAAACTTCCCCAGAGGCTGTTACATCAGCTAACAGAGCTGTGTTTTTTGCCAATGTAGATATGTTACGGGCATACGAACGCAATATTGCACGTGTAATACGCTCATCCCTTTGTACATCATCTACTCTGGAGATATCGTCCCGACAGATGGCATCAACATAATTGCGTGCAATAAGTAGCTTTGCCTTATCACTCTTCATATTAAGAAATGCTGGCCATCCGCCACGACAAGCAGCATAAATCAAGTCTTCAATCTTCATATCTGAAGTGATGCCGTCTATGTCCAAGTCTTTATTATCAAACAATTCTTTAAGTGAAATCTTTCCGTTAGACTCTCCTGACTCCCATAGACTCATTGGCAACATCTTCATTCGTGATATTCTACCCGTACCAGAATGATGAATCTTGCTTCTGTCAACGACAGTAGATCCGGTAAGAATGAACTGTCCTGGAACCTGGCGTTTGTCCACCATTGTACGCACTGCATCCCAAAGAACAGGAGCATCCTGCCATTCATCTATTAGACGAGGTGTCTCACCCATCAACAACAATGATGGTTTTGAAGCAGCAGTTGCAGCGTATTCTTCCTGCATCTCTGTGTCCTGCATCTTTATGACACTTTTGCTCAATTGCTCTGCAGTTGTTGTCTTTCCGCACCACTTAGGACCCTCTATTAGTACTGCCCCAAAAGCCTCAAGACGCTCAGCCAGTTGAAGGTCTGCAATTCTATGTGAATAACTCATATTGTAACCACGGTTTGATTGTGTATGCAAAGTTAATGACATTCAGTTGTATATGCAAGCAAAAACTAATATTTGTGCATATTTAGTGCGATGAATTGTGCTGT
>ULTW01030135.1_pt1 | contig 14078 bp, 11 predicted proteins | sample 1957961 | NCBI WGS metagenome assembly ULTW01 (sample SAMEA4835744, study PRJEB28245) | human gut metagenome | biome: gut microbiome; material: fecal sample | place: Denmark | collected 2008 | reverse complement strand
ACAACTACTTCGGCCCCTTCAACGAGGGCTTCCAGTACGTCCCGGCGGGCGACCTCGAAGCCCTGACCGAACTGGTGGACCGCCACACCTGCGCCGTGATGCTGGAGCTGGTGCAGGGCGAGGGCGGCGTCGTGGCGCTGGAGCCGGAATACGTGCAGGCCGTCCGCAAGCTCTGCGATGACAGGGACCTGGTCCTCATCGTGGACGAAGTGCAGACCGGCGTGGGCCGCACCGGCACCTTCCTGTGCTGTGAGCACTACAACCTCAAGCCGGATGTCGTCACGCTGGCCAAGGGTCTGGGCGGCGGCCTGCCCATCGGTGCCGTGCTGATGAACGAAAAGGTCGCGGCCGGGATGGGTGCAGGCACCCACGGCTCCACCTTCGGCGGCAACCCGGTGGTCTGCGCCGGTGCCAATGTGGTCGTGGACCGGATGGACAACGGCTTCCTGGCGAACGTCAATGAGCGCGCCGTCCAGCTGCGCACCGGCCTGGCAAAGCTCCCCATGGTCAAGAGCCTGTCCGGCATCGGCCTGATGGTGGGCATCGAATTTTTCGGCGATGTCCGAGCGGCGGATGTCCTCGCCGCCTGCCGTGAAAAGGGCCTGCTGGTGCTGACGGCCAAGACCCGCCTGCGCCTGCTGCCGCCCCTGACCCTGACGGCACATGATGTCGAGAAGGCACTGGCCATCCTGAACGAAGTGCTGAGCGAGATGGCCCAGAAGTCTCCGGAGGAACAGGCATGAAACATCTGCTGAAACTGAGCGACCTCTCCCCCGAAGAGCTGCACCACATCCTCGATGTGGCCGACCGGCTCAAGGCGGAGCAGAAGGCCGGAGGCACGGCACCGCTGCTGCACGGCAGGAGCGTGGCGCTGATGTTCTCCAAAAACTCCACCCGCACCCGCACCAGCTTTGAGGTGGGCGTGTACCAGCTGGGGGGCCTTGGCAACTACATGAACGCCGCCACTGAGCTGCAATCCGGCCGGGGCGAGCCGCTCAAGGATACCGCCCGTGTGCTGGGCCGCTACTACGACTGTGTAGTCTGGCGCACCTACCGCCAGTGCGACCTTGAAGAGTTCGCCGAGCTGGCCGGGGTCCCGGTCATCAACGGCCTGACCGACTATGCCCACCCCTGCCAGGTGCTGGCCGACCTGATGACCATCCGGGAGCGCCGCGGCGCACTGGAAAACCAGAAGCTCTGCTTCATCGGCGATGGATGCAGCATGGCGAACAGCCTCATCGTGGGCGGTCTGCTGGCCGGGATGACCGTTAGCTGCGTCTGCCCGCAAGGCTACCGCCCCGCCGCCGATGTGCTGATGTTTGCCCACAAGTATGGCCCGAAGTTCCATCTCCTCACCGACCCCGCCGAGGGCGTGAAAGACGCCGACGTGGTCGTGACGGCGGCCTGGAACACCGCCCCCGGCACACCGGAGAGCGAACGCCGCCTGCGCGATTTCGCGGGCTTTCAGGTCACGAGCGGCCTGCTGAGCGGAGCAAAGCCCGACGCGATGCTCCTCCACTGCCTGCCCGCCCACCGCGGCGAGGAGATCTCCACGGCGGTCTTTGAACAGCACGCTGACGAGATCTTCACCGAAGCCGAGAACCGCCTCCACGTCCAGAAAGCCGTTCTGGCCATCCTTCTGGCGAACCAATAAGCGGGAACATACAGGCTTCATAAAACAGCCGTTTGAACGGATAGAAAGAAAACCAGAACGATCAGCTGGCTCAGCTGTGCAGTTCTGGTTTTCTGCTGTTTGTAAGAGCAGGGAGCGTCCTGAGGTTACAACGTTTCAATTCTTAAAAATTCCTGTCCTGCCGGAAACAAGTGCGACAAACTGGAATTTGATACTATGTATTATTTCCAATGATTGAGTTTCGGTATAACTGTTTCCATATGCGCCCGAACCTGTTCTGCAGGCCAATTTTCATTTGCCATATGTTCCACACAAAAATCAATCAACTGCTCTTTACTAGAATATTTGAATTCGCCATCCGTGTAGCACCATTTGCAGTATTCCTCATTGAAAGCACCATCAGTTTCTTTGCTGATTGTGGAATCATCAAGTGGCATACCGCAGCATTGACAAATCAGTTGCCTTGGAGAACCTAACAGAGTGTTGATAGAAACATCAAAAAATTTCGACAGTAATTTCAATGTTTCCGTGTTTGGAATGGTTTCACCGTTTTCCCAACGTGATACCGCTTGTCTTGAAACAAAGATTTTTTCTGCAAGCTCATCCTGCGATAGACCTTTTTGCGTTCTCAATTCGAGTAAAATAGTCTTTGTATCCATATCGATAATTGCCTCCTTAATTGTTCTATCATGAATATATCCTATACGAATATATCTTATTAAGCAAGCAACTCGCTGTTGCTTTAAATTCCGAGTTGTTGAACTAAGCCGAGTATACCACACGCGCGGTCGAATGACCACTCATATATATGAGAATTTGCCCGAAATGCACCCTTCTGGTACAAAGTCTGGTGCGCGGCACCTTGCCAGCGGTGGATACACTTCGGATATGAAAAAGTCCCATGCCGACACCGTGACGGTGCAGACATGGGACTTGATGCTTTTTCAGCCTGGCCGGGCAGCCGGAACCGATCCGGACAGGCGTTTACAGAGTCTTACACGCCCGAATAGGCGGAGAAGCCGCCGTCTACGGGCAGGCAGATGCCGGTGATGAACCCGGCGGCGTCGTTGTTCAGCAGGAACAGCAGTGCGCCGACGAGGTCTTTTTCGCTGTCGCCGAAGCGTCCCATCGGGGTGGCGGCAAGGATCTTGCCGGTGCGGGCGGTGGGGGTGCCGTCCTCGTTGTAGAGCAGTTTTGCGTTCTGCTCGCTGGCGAAGAAGCCCGGCGCAATGGCGTTGACCCGGATGCCCACCTTGCTGAAGTGGACGGCCAGCCACTGGGTGAAGTTGGTCACGGCGGCCTTGGAGCCGGAGTAGGCCGGGATTTTGGTCAGCGGCAGATAGGCGTTCATGCTGGAAATGTTCAGGATGTTGCAGCCCTCGCGGCCCACCATCTGGCGGGCGAAAGCCTGGGTCGGCAGCAGGGTGCCGATGAAGTTCAGGTTGAACACCATCTCCACGCCGCTCTCGTCAAGGTCGAAGAAGGTCACGGTGTCGGTGTCAAGGTCGCCCATCTCGAAGTATTCCTTGTCGGTGTTGGCGCGGGCGTTGTTGCCGCCGGCACCATTCACGAGGATGTCGCAGGGGCCGAGGTCTGCCAGCACGTCTTCGGCCACCTGCAGGCAGTTGGCCTTGTTCATGACGTTGCAGGTGTAGCCGCGGGCTACGCCGCCCTCGGCCTCGATCGCGTCGGCCAGCTCCTTGAGCTTTTCCATGTTGCGGCCCAGCAGGGCGACCTTTGCACCGGCCCGCGCCAGCGCTTTGGCGAAGATGGAGCACAGGGTGCCGCTGGCACCGGTGACAACGGCCACCTTGCCGGTGAGGTCGGTGTTCAGAACGTTCTTTTCCATAACAGATCTCCTCTTCGTTGCTTAAACTTTGCCCGCGCCCCTGTCCAGGATCTTATCGAACCGGGAGAAGAAGGTAGCGGCGGTGACGGTGGCGGCGATGATATCGCTGACCGGCTCGGCCAGGAAGACGCCGAACACCGGGTCCGCGACCACATGCGGCAGGATGAAGATGAGGGGGATGAGCAGAATCAGCTTGCGCAGGCAGGCCAGCAGCAGGCTGACCTTGGCCTGACCCAGCGCCATAAAGCTCTGCTGGCAGGCGATCTGGATGCCCAGCGAGAAGATGCCAGCCATGTAGATGCGCATGGCCCAGGTGGTGTACTGGATCAGGGTGGCGTCCGAGGTGAAGATGCCGGCCACCACACCGGGCACCAGCATCATCAGCACCCAGAAGATGGCCGTGTAGCCGAAGCAGACCAGAAGCTGGAAGCGGAAGGCCTCCTTGACGCGCTCTTTCTTGCCTGCACCGAAGTTGAAGCTCATCACCGGCTGGCTGCCCTGGCAGACGCCGGAGACCGGCATACTGGCCAGCTGGGAAACGCTGGTGATGACCGTCATTGCGCCCACGGCCACGTCGCCGCCGTAGCGGGCCAGGCTGGAGCTGAAGCTGATCGAGAGCAGGCTCTCGGTGGACATCATGACGAAGGTGGAGATGCCCAGCGCCAGGACGGGCAGCACGATCTTCCCTTCGGGTTTGAGGTACTCTTTCTTCAGCCGGAGGGTGGTCTTGGGGCCGGTGAGGAAACGGATGATCCAGATGGCACCCACAGCCTGGCTGAGCACGGTGGCGATGGCGGCACCCCGCACCCCCAGACCAAAGAGGAAGATGAGGATGGGGTCGAGCACGATGTTGATGACCGCACCGATGACGGTGGTCAGCATACTGATCTTGGCAAAGCCCTGTGCGGTGATGAAGGGATTCATGCCCAGCACGATGAGGACGCAGACCGAGCCGAGGATGTAGATGCGGCTGTACGCCAGCGCATAGGGCAGGGTGGCGTCGCTGGCACCGAACATCCGCAGCAGGGCCGGTGCGGCGGCGTAGAACACGACGGTCAGCAGCACCGAGAAGATCAGCAGCATGGTGAAGCTGTTGCTGACGATCTTTTCCGCCTGGTCTTTGTCGCCCTGGCCCATGGCGATGGCGGTGCGGGGCGCGCCACCGGCACCGATGAGCATTGCAAAGGCGTTCAGCAGCATCAGGATGGGGGTGAACAGGCCCACGCCGGTCAGCGCGGCTGCGCCGATGCCGGGGATGTGGCCGATGTAGATACGGTCCACGATGTTATACAGCAGGTTGACGATCTGGGCCACCACGGCCGGGATCATCAGCTGGAGCAGCAGCTTTTTGATGCTGCCGGTGCCCATATCTCCTTGTTTTTTCTGTGTTTGTGCCATTGGTTTCTCCTTGCATGAAAAGGGCGGCCAGCACCCGAAGGGGGTGCTGACCACCGCATATTTTAATACGACAGGCCGAAATTCAACTCATAGTAATTGCCGGCGGCGTCACGGTAAGCGTAAGCCTTGCCGTTTTCGTCCTTCATGCAGTCGGGCATGTAGGCATCCTTGGCGTAGCCGGGCACATCGTTGGGGCTGATGCAGACGCCGTCTGCATTGACGGCCAGCACTTCGTCGCCCTTGGGCAGGGTCAGCGGCAGCTTGCCGACCGGGGCAAAGCGGCCGAACAGGACATCCAGCGTTGCGGAGGGGTAGGTATCGAAGCCGACGGTCAGCGCGTCGGAGACTTTTTCGATGCTGCCGACTTCCCAGGCCAGCGGGCAGTTGATGTTGGAAACGACCTTGCCGCCGTGTGCGTGGACCGCCTCGGCGATGCCGGGGATGCGGCTGGCACCGACCAGCGTGGTCTCCTGATGGGTCTCGGCGGTGGGCTTGCCGCTTTCATCCACGTTGCAGACGGTCTTGCCTTCGCAGATGTCCAGCTCCAGATAGCCCGGCGTTGCATTGAAGTATGCACCGGACTGCGGGCTGACCATCAGCAGGGCGACATCGGCCTCGGCGGGGTCGGCCACCAGCGTGACATTGCCCAGCATCTCGCGCAGGGCCTTGGTGGCAGCTTCGCCGGCCTCGGCGCTCTTGCCGAAGGCCTCGGCGTAGACCTTGCAGCCGTCCTTCAGGGGCAGGGTGCCGTCGTTCTTCAGCAGGACGACGCTCTCGCGGTGGACGCGGCTGGCCTCTTCCCAGTCGGCCTTGGTGGCCACGACCTCGGCAGCCTTCCGGGGGTCTGCATAGGGGTCTTCGAACATGCCCTGACGGAATAGCTCGGTCAGGGTGCGGCGGACGGCGCGGTTCAGGCTCTCGTCGGTCAGGACAAGGTCTTCCTTCCGGAAGCCTGCGGGCACTTCGTGGGTGTCGTAGTAGCCGTTGGTAGCACGGGCGTAGCTCTCCTCGCCAAACGCATTGTCCAGCAGACCGGAGATCAGGTCCACGCCGCTCTGCGTGACGGCGTAGCCGATGCGCTCCGGCTCATCCAGCATATCGACGCCCCAGCACATATTGTGGACGATGCCGGTGTCGGAGTTGATATAGCCCTTGAAGCCCATCTGGCTGCGGAGCATCCCGTCGATGAAGACCTTGTTGTAAGCGAAGCCATAGGGATTCAGCGCGATGGGGTTGCCCTCGAAGTCCTCCTGCGGGGCGCTCTTCTCAGCGGACGGCTTGGAGTAGTAGGGCATGATGGACTCGGCGTTGTGGCGGATGGCCGCACGGAAGGCCGGGATGTGGTACTTCTGCAAGGAACCGGGGGTGGCGTAGATGTTCCATTGACCGGCTGCATAGTGGGGGTCGAAGCCGTTCTCACGGGCACCGCCGCCGGGGAAGTGCTTCACGGTCACGGACACGCCGTCCGGGGTGACGCCGTTGCTGCCGCCCTGGATGCCGGGGATGAGGTGGTCGAAGATCTCCTCGATCAGCTCCGGGTCCTCGCCGAAGGTGCCGAAGGTGCGCTGCCAACGAGGGTCGGTGACGCAGTCGGCCATGTACATGTAGCCCTTCTTCAGGCCGCAGGCGTTCCACTCGCGGCGGATGGTGTCGGCGAACTTGTCGATGATGTCGATGCGGGCGGTGCCCTTGACGGCCGCTGCGATGCCCAGAGTGCCGGGCCAGGTGGCGAAGACACCGGCGGCATCGTTCATGCCGAAGACGACCTCGCCGTTCTCGTTGCGGCTGTTGGACATGACCTGCATGGGCACGAAATGCTCACAGGTCTCGGTCAGGTATTGCAGCTGGTTCAGATAGTCGGCCAGGTCTTCGGGGGTGGGGTTCTCGCGCAGGATGACGTGGCGGTTGAAGCACTTTTTGACCATGTCGGAGGTGCTGGGCAGCGCCTGATGACCGAAGATGCTGTCGGAAACGTCCACCGGTGCCTCATCCAGCAGGCCGGAGTCATCGCCCACGGGCTTGTGGCCGTTGGCGGCCAGACGGGGCGAGGGGTACTTTGGGCCCATCCGCCAGTCAGAGGTGAACAGCTGGCCGATCTTCTCGCTGATGGTCAGGGTCTGGACATAGGCTTTGGCGCGCTCTTCCGGGGCAAGGCGCCAGTCGTTGACGGCGCTGACGGTGCCGGTGCCGTCGATATCCTTGAAATAGAGGCCGTCCTGTTCGATGACCCGGCGCTCCACCGTGCCGATGGTGGGACCGTTTGCGTTGACATAGCGCTGGACGCGCTGGGATGCTTTCGTTGCCATGTGATTTCTCCTTTTTATTTTACGCCGTCTGCGGTGGGGTTCGTGATACCTATATTATAATGGCAGACCCCAGAAAGGGATTAGAAAAATTTTTGGAAAAATCCGCACTTTCCTAATATTCTTTTCCATGCAGGCGGAGAAAACTGGCAATGTGCTGTACTAATATATCAATACCATGTGCAATTTGACCAATAGGTTTTTGGAAAGTTGTGAAAATTGCTTCAAAATAGTAAAATCGTCCTGTTTTACCTCAAAATATTACTAACAGAATTTCAAAATATCGTTCATAATAAGGACATAAAGTCCCGATGTGCCGCACAGTGGCAGGTGCGGTTTTCAAACGGGGCAAAAACGGAGAACGCCTTGTTTACAAATTAAGGAGAGAAAACGAAATGGCAAAAACGAGAAGTCTGCCGGATAAGTACTACGACAAAGACTACGAGCACAACGGCATCCACCGCGTTCCGCTGTGGCGCATCGCATGCTTTGCGCTGAACAACACGGCTACCAACCTGTACCTGTTCCTGATGAACTACGCCACCTACTACCTGATGGGCTGGGTCGGCGTCGGCATGATGATGGCCTCTTCCCTGACCATGATCATGCGCATCTGGGACGGTGTCACCGACCCGTTCGTGGGCTTCATGGTCGATAAGACCAACGGCAAGTTCGGCAAGAACCGCCCGTTCATCGTCATCGGCAACATCATTCTGGCCGTGACCAGCTTCATCGCCTTCCACGTCACCCACCAGCTGCCGCAGGCAGTCCGCTTCCCCTTCTACGTTGTGGTTCTGATGATCTACTATCTGGGCTACACCTGCCAGTGCGTCGTTACCAAGTCTGCACAGTCCTGCATGACCAACGACCCCAAGCAGCGCCCCATGTTCGCCTCCTTTGACGGCGTGTTCAACACCTTCCTGTTCGCAGGTCTGGCCGTGGTCGTCGCCAATCTGGCAAACAGCTACAAGGATGTCGGTGGCTACACTTCCACCCAGTTCTTCCACGCTTACTGGATGCTGACGGCGATCCTGTCCGGTATCTTCACCCTGCTGGCTGTCATCGCCATCACCCCGAAGGACCGTCCGGAGTTCTTTGGCACCGGCAAGCCGGTCAAGGTCGGCCTGAAGGATTACTGGGATACCCTGAAGAACAACCGCGCCATCCAGATGCTGATCCTCGCAGCTTCTACCGATAAGCTGGGCTCCTCTGCAAAGACCAGTGCCGTCTCCGTTGCTATGTTCGCCTGCATCGCCGGTTCTACCGTTCTGCAGGGCAACGTGACCGCTCTGACCACCATCCCCAGCGTGATCGTGACCTTTATCTGCATTTCTTATTTTGCTACCAAGTTCGGCCAGCGCAAGGCCATGATCATCGGCTCCGTCGGCGGCCTGATCGTCAATGGTGCGATGATGGCTCTGTGGCTCCTCGGCGACCCCACCACCATGACTTCTGACCCGGCAAAGGGCACCCTGAACTGGGGCTACTTCCTGATCCTGCACGTTGGCCTGAGCATCATCTACGCAGGCTTCCAGGGCATCTCCGGCAACATCGTCATCCCCATGACTGCGGACTGCGCCGACTACGAGGTCTACCGCTCCGGCAAGTACGTTCCCGGCCTGATGGGCACCCTGTTCAGCTTCGTCGATAAGCTGGTCTCCTCCTTCGCTCCTATGATCGCCGGTGTCATGTTCACCATCTGCGGCTTCGCTGACCACAACCCCGTTGAGGGCGACGTGGCTACCATGAAGCTCCGCATCGGCTGCGCCTTCTGCTACAGCGGCGTGATCATGATCGGCCTGATCTGCAACCTGATCGCTATGAAGTTCTATCCCCTGACCAAGGAGAAGATGGCTGAGATCCAGGACGAGGTCGCTCAGATCAAGATGAAGGCAATGGCTGAAAACGCATAATCCAAGCTGCCACGCTTTCTGATTCTGCGGAAACTACATCCCATGGGAAAGGCCGCTCACCGGCTACGTGCACAGTGGGCGGCTTTCCCGATTTTATGAGACAAAGACAGAGGTACAACAATGGCAAATACCCAATGGACAAAAGACCCCGACCACGGTTTTATCTGGAATTCCATCGAACATTATTTCTATTGGAAGGAAAACCGCCAGCGCCATGAGGTGAACCGGAAAAAGTATCTCCGCCTTTGCATTCTGGGGGCCTTTGGGGCGCACCAGTTCTACGCTAAGCGCCCGGTTTTGGGGGTGCTGTATCTGGCCACCTTCTGGACCGGCTTTTCGGCAGCCATGACCATCGTGGATGCTGTCATCGCGGCCCCTATGAAGCCGGACGAGAATGGCAGCATCTGGCTGTGACCCCACCTCTTCTGAGCGGTTCCGTCGGGACCGGAAAGGCACAGTTCTATGAGCAACGTTTTGCAGACCCTGTTCAATACCAACCACGAGCAGCCCAGCTTTCTGGTGTTTCTGATCCTGGCGGTGATCGCCTTCGTGGTGCCCGCTGTGGCAAAGTACCTGCGGGAGTCCCGCCAGAGCGTCATCACACCCACCTCCGCTGCTCCGCGCAGCACCCAAAAGCCAAAGAAGCGCAAAAAGAAAAAGCGCTGAGCGGCTGAACTTTCTACGACATTTCCCTCTATTCATTCATCTCATTTACCTCCTTTCTTTTCGAAGAAACACCAAAAGCCCGCAGCGAATGCTGCGGGCTTTTGGCGTTGCGGCTCTCCCCTCTCAGGCACTTTGGAAGGGCTGGCAGGGTGCGCAGCTGCTGCCCGTTCCGGCGGAGCCCGGCAGCCTGCGCAAAGACGAGACCTTGTTCGTCCAGCACGGCCAGCACCGGCCTGCCAAGGCCTCTCCCTCCGGGAGAGGTGGCAGCGCTTGCGCTGCCGGAGAGGGCCATGTGTGAAAGAAGGTGCCGCCGAACAGGACGACAAAATGCCCCGGCAGGTGCTGCACAGCATCTGCCGGGGCGGTTTTATGGGGCTTTAACTTTGGGTCCTATCCGGGAACGCTCAGACCTTCTTGATCTTGATGAGCTGTGCGTTCAGGCTTTCCAGGAAGCCATCGGGCAGAGCCATGACGTTGCCCAGATTCTCCGGGGACATGGTCTTCATCATATCCCACATACCGGAGCCGGGCTTCACATCAAAGTTGGTGGTCAGCTTCACGACCTTGGCAACGAGGGCGAAGGCTTCGGGGGACTTGGAGACTTCTTCCATGTTGTCCTTGATGCTGTAGTAGCCTTCCGGGAACTCCATGGGAGCCTTGAGGTCCAGATCCAGGCTGCCGACCTGCTTGAACCAGTTGGCAACGCCCTCCTGGCGCTCGTTGAACTCCGGCAGGGTGTAGTAAGCGGGCTCCTCGGCGACCTTCTCCAGGGTGATGGAATCCTTCACATCGCCGGCCACAGCCAGGATGGTGTTGAAACCTTCGTTCAGAGCAACGTCGAACTTGAAGACGCGGTGCGCGGTCTGCTGGCCGACTTCCTTGCCGTTGACGTACAGAACGACGGTGTCCTGGTTGGAGTAGACCTTGATCTCGGTGGTCTCGCCTGCGCGCTGTGCGTGGCGGCGGCCAGCGATGTGGACCATCGGGGTCTGGGTCCAGTAAGCCTGATAGACAAAGTAGCTGTCCTTCTTGGTCTTGCGGTCCATGGTGATGAGGCCCTTGTTGTTGCGGCCGCTCACGCCGCCCTCATGACGGGCAGCGCAGCCGAAGTCGAACATGTTCCAGACGTGGGAAGCCCACACCCAGGGACGGTCCTCGAAGACCTGTGCCATGTGCTCGTGGTACAGTGCCTGATACTCTTCAGTGTAGTCCTTGCACTCCGGCGTGTTGCTGTGCCAGTTGATGATGCCCTCGCAGCCGTACTCGGAAACGCCGATGCAGATGTCGGGGTGGTCGGCGTGGAACTTGTCCAGCCAGGGGCCGTTCTGCTCCATCTTGCCGCCGTACCAGCCGAAGTAGTGGTTGTAGCTCTCCAGGTCGGTGATGTGGTGCATGGGGCCGTCCACGGGGGTGTGAGAAACGTGTGCAATGGTGGTCAGGCGGGTCGGGTCAAGCTCCTTGCAGAGCTTTTCCAGATCGTGGTGGGTGTCCACCAGCTCCTGAGAGATGCCGCCGATCAGGATCTCGTTGGAGATGCCCCAGAACATGATGGAGGGGTGGTTGTAGTTCTGGATGATGAGCTCCTTCATCTCCTCCATGACGTGGGTGTGTGCGCCCTCGCCCTTCTTGAAGACGCTGATGAAGGGAATCTCAGCCCAGACGGCGAAACCGATCTCGTCGCAGGCATCGTAGAAGTCCTGGCTGTGCTGATAGTGTGCCAGACGGATGGTGTTGGCGCCCAGCTCCTTGATGAGCATGGCGTCCTCATAGTGCTCTTCGGGGGTCAGCGCGTTGCCCTCGAACACGCGGTCCTGATGGCGGGAAACGCCGCGCAGCGGGGTGGGCACACCGTTGATGGAGAAGCCTTCGTTGGGCGTGACCTTGAAGGAACGGACACCGACGTTGGCGTAGATCTCATCGACGGCCTCGTTGTTGCGCTGCAGGGTCGCAGTGACGGTGTACAGATTGGGCTCGTCCATGCTCCACAGCTGTGCATCGGGCACGTAGATGGTGACTTCGGTCTCGGCAGAGCCGCGGACAGCGGAAGCGACCTCGCGGCCGAAGCAGTCCTCGATGCTGTACAGAACGGTCAGGTCGTCAGCGGGGTTGGTGACGAAGCTCTTGATGGTGAAGTTTGCACCGCCGTCCTCCGTGGGGACCGGGGTGACCATGATGCCGGGGCCGCCGTAGTAGTCCAGATCAAAGTGTGCATTGGGCACGCTGATCAGGTTGACGCCGCGGTACAGACCACCGTAGAAGGTGAAGTCGGCGGAAGCGGGGTACATGGACGGGGTGTCCTCGTTGGAGACCTCGATGGTCAGCTCGTTCTCACCCTCGTGGCACAGATCGGTGACATCGGCACGGAAGATGGAGAAGCCGCCCTCATGGGTGGTGGCGACCGTGCCGTTGACCTTCACGGTGGCGCTCAGCGCAGCAGCGAGCACCTCAACATAGGTGCGGCCGCCCTCGCGGGGCTGCTTGGGCTGTTCGAAGGTGCGGGTATAAACGCCGGTGGTGCGCAGGTAGCTGCCGTTGCCGTCGTTGCCGTCCACAGCGTTCCAGGTGTGGGGCAGGTTGACCTGCTCCGTCACATGGTCGCCCTTGGGGAAGGACAGGGTCCAGTTTTCGTTCAAGGAAATGATCTCTCTCATTGATACGACTCCTTCTCAGTTTTTTCTCTGTGTGGGTCTGCGGTGCAGACCTCGTTGTGAGATTAGTATATCACAGGAAGCCTCCGGAACGTTTGTACAAAATCGCGTCAAAATAGTAATATTTTGTGAAAATTCCAACGACCGGCCCGCTTTTGTGCAGAAGAAAACGGCCCCGGCAGCTGCCGGGGCCGTTTTCAGGCTTGCATCAGATCCCGCATTCGTCCAGGATGCCGCGCAGGGTGTCTGCGGACTTCCGGAGGTCAGCGGATTCCTTCTCGCTCAGTGCGATGGGGACCAGCTCTTCGAGGCCGTCGGCACCCACCACGGCGGGCATGCTCAGAACGACATTGTCCACGCCGAAGTCACCGTGCATCATCGAAGAGATGGGCAGGATGGACTTCTCGTCCCGGATGATGACCTCGCAGATGCGCTTGACGGCCATTGCGACGCCGTAGTAGGTGGCGCGCTTCTTCTCAATGATCTCGTAGGCGCTGTTCTTGACCTTCTCTGCGATGTTCTCCTGCGACTGGTCGTGGTTGTAGTGGCCGCGCATCTCGCAGAAATCGTCCAGTGCGATGCCGGAGACGTTGGCGCTGCTCCAGGCCGCGATCTCGCTGTCGCCGTGTTCGCCGATGATGAAGGCATGGACGCTCTTGCTGTCCACGGACAGGTGCTCGCCCAGCTGATACTTCAGGCGGGCGGTGTCCAGCACGGTGCCGGAGCCGATGACCCGTTGCTCCGGGAAGCCGGACAACTTGATGGCGGCATAGGTCAGGATGTCCACCGGGTTCGCCACCACCAGCAGGATGCCGCGGCATTCCCGCTTGGCGATCTCCGGGATGATGCTCTTGAAGATGTTCAGGTTCTTGTGCACGAGGTCCAGCCGGGTCTCGCCGGGCTTCTGGCCTGCGCCTGCTGTGATGACGATGATGGCGGCATCCACGATGTCATCGTAGGTGCCGGCATAGATCTTCATGTTGCCCACAAAGGGGATGCCGTGGCTGATGTCCATGGCTTCGCCCTCGGCCTTGGCGTGGTCTGCGTCGATCAGGACGATCTCCGAGAACAGCTTGCTCTGCATCAGCGCAAAGGCGGACGCCGAGCCGACGAAGCCGCAGCCGATGACGGCGATCTTGCGTAAATTGACGTTGTTCATAGGTTGCTTTCCCTCTTCTGCCGCCCACGGCGGCTCCATTCATTCCAAAACCTCTCCCGCCGGGAGAAGCTGCCAGGCTAAATCGTTAAACTTTTACCAAGCTTGGATACATTACCAGAAATCACGGCATCTGTCAAGTGCAGGCGCAACGACGCCGCTGCTTTCTCACAGGATGCCGCACAGCCCTTGAAAATATACCCGGCAGACGCAGAAGAAAACCAGTTGACGGAAAGCGGGAACTTTGTTATAATAATAGGGCTATCAAGCGGCTCTGGCAGCTTCTGCCCGCCGCTCTGGAGCGCGAAGTGAATAGGGAGATGTATCGAAGTGGTCGTAACGAGAACGACTCGAAATCGTTTTGTCCTTAACCGGGCACGTGGGTTCGAATCCCACCATCTCCGCCAACAAAAGGCATCAGCTCAGGCTGGTGCCTTTTTTGCGGCAAGATGGTGCGGATGAGAACAGGGCGGCGATTTTCGATGTGCAGCACAAATCCATCAGCCTCCCAA
>ULTW01038577.1_pt1 | contig 14098 bp, 15 predicted proteins | sample 1957961 | NCBI WGS metagenome assembly ULTW01 (sample SAMEA4835744, study PRJEB28245) | human gut metagenome | biome: gut microbiome; material: fecal sample | place: Denmark | collected 2008 | reverse complement strand
CACCGGCTCTTTCCGCGACCAATTCGGCAGACAGATGCCGCCGTAATCTGGCAAGTTTGATCTGTTCTCCCAGCTGTTCTAAAATCGCCTGCGTCTGCGGCAGCACAGCAACACTCTTTCGTCCCATTCTGCACACCACCTCTACATCATCTTTGTGCTTGTTATTATAGACGATACATCTATAATTGTCAATAAATAAAGACATTAAAAGGCGGCGTGTCTGCGATTATCCCATACTTCATTGTGCGCTGACTACCTTACCGATATGCATCCGGCCTTATGCCTGATTGGGGGGGAATTCTATGGAAGTAATCATTCATTTGCCGCGCTCAAAGGAAGGTCAGGAGGAACTTGCCAAGCGCGTTGCAACTGTCCATGCACAGTTGATTTATAATTACATCTCAAGGTTGGAGTGTTCAACAGAGCAAAAAGTCGCCCTTCTCGATGCGATTCAGGAGAACATCCACGATGAAATAAAGAAAGAGAAAGAGGGATGATCCCTCAATCTCCTACACTTAGACGGATTCTTCGACAAGGTATCCGCCACCGAAGATGATTTCCAGCTTGCCGCCAGGATAAACCTTAATGCATTCTACCATCTGACGGACAATGGAGTCATCGTACTCCATGCATTTGCTTTCTCTTTCTGAGATGATGGCTTGGATCTGCTCGAGGCGGCTCTGTTCGCCGTTATCCTTGGCAGTACTTTCTTGAATGGCTGCTATACGCTGCTTGAGAAGTTCTGTCTCTTGTGACAGTGTCATGAACTCGCTTTCATGGGCCTCGATGCCATCGCCGGAGCTGACACTCTCATTGACAAGCGCCAGCATCTTATTGTTTAGGGCTTCGACCTTTCTCTCCAACATATCTACTTCTTCTGGATCTCCATTAAGGCCGAGGGCTTCGCTGATGGTCGCTCTCATGAGTGCCTTATAGGTGGCGTTATCTTGCTCGTTAAACTTGTTGACCGCTCGAACGATGGCCTCCTGTAGCTTGTCCTCCATAATGGTGGGGGAATCGCTGCAGTATTTCTTGCCGTAGTCCAGTCGGCTGATGCAGCGCCACACGATGCGCTTGACACCGTTCCTTGACCATGTCACACGGCGATAGCGAGTACCGCAGTTGCCGCAGATGAGGACGTCGGTCAGGGCGTAGCGGGAATATTTTCCGGTGGATGTGATGGAACTCTTTGCGGAGCCTGGCGTTTTAGTTTTTCGCCTTGCCAGTTCTTCCTGAACTTTGTTGAAGGTCACTCTGTCGATGATAGCTGGATGGTTATTCTGAACATAGTACATTGGAGCTTCGCCGGTGTTCTTTTTCCGCTTCTTTTCGATGCAGTCAATTGTGACGGATTTTTGCAGGATTGCATCTCCGCAATATCGCTCGTTGGAGAGCATATTCATGATCATGCCCTTGCTAAAGCTGATGGTTTTGTCGGGGATATCATAGTTCTCAGCCTGCATCATCTTGGAGATTTTGTCCACGGTTTCCCCAGCCAGATAGAGGTTGAAGATGCGTTCCACGATGGTCGCTTCGCTCGGTACGATCTCCGGCTCACCGTCAGCGCCCTTTTTATAGCCGAGGAACCGCTTGTACATGAACACCGGGGTTCCTTCCTCGAACTTCTTGCGGACGCTCCATGTGATATTCTTGCTGATGCTCTCGGATTCGGACTGTGCGAAGCCAGCATAGATGACCAGATACAGTTCACTATCTGTCTTGAGTGTATCGATCTGCTGCTCCTCAAAGTAGACGCCGATGCCTTTGGACTTGAGCATTCGGACATAGTCGAGGCAATCCACCGTATTTCTCGCAAAGCGGGATACGGATTTAGTGATGATGTAATCGATCTTTCCGGCCAGACAATCGTTGATCATTTTGTTGAACTCAGGCCGCTTGTCGGCTCTTGTGCCGGACTTGCCCTCATCAGCGAACAGGCCTGCGAAGCACCAGTCTTTACGACTGGCGATCATCTCGGTGTACACCTTCTTTTGGTTGGCATAGGAGACGAGCTGTTCTTCGCTATCTGTCGAGACTCGGCAGTATGCTGCCACTCTTTTCTGTCTGTATTTTTCTTTGTCTACCGTCATGGAGCGTTTCGGCTCTATGACAGTGATTATTTTCTTAGGGACTTTCGTTACTTCCATCGTCCAGCGTGACCTCCGTTTCTGTCTTAGTATGAAGCACCACTCTGCCTTGTTCACCGAGTGTGATGTATGAGGCGAGGGCGGTAAAGTAATCTCGATTGAATTCATCCTGCGTGACCATCGTATGTGCCAGTTTCCTTGCGAGCGATACTGTGAGGTTCAACTTGGCATTGCTTTGCTCGTACATGAGCGCTGCCATCTCGATGGCCTTTTCAATGATGTACTCCTCGTTTGGAGCGTCACGCTCCAGCTCCAGGGCGATATCGTTTCCTACCTTGGTGACCTTCGCGTCTGGTTCATACCGTTTCCTGGGCTTCGGCTGGAGCAGATGGTCATTGAGGATGACCCGATTGATGAGGACGGTAATGGTTTCGATGAGTTGGGTATCGCTGATGCGAACTCTGATGCCGCAGTCATCGTTAGTGCAGTTCCAGCTCTCTCGAATGCGGTGCTTCATACTGACACGACGCTTCATTGGCTGACCGCATTTGTCGCACCGAACGAAGTCACGGAGCAGGTCGATGGCATCGTTTTCCTTTTCGCAGGTATTGCGCTGCCGCGCCGTTTTCAGGCTGACTGCCGCTTCATACATATCTTCATCTATGATGGGGTCGTATTCTTCAGTCCCAATATATTTGGCGTTGTCGATGATTCTTGCGATACGGGCTTTATCCCATGTGGTGGTCTTTTGTGTATATGGGATCTGGCGACCGGTCAGTTCTTCCGCAATTGCTTTGAGAGAAGCGCCATCCAGATATGCCTTAAAGATCTCTCGAATGATCTCTGCTTCCTCAGTTGAGATGACCGTTCTGCCATTTCGCATCGTGTATCCGTATGGGATGTACCGTATCTTTTTCATGAGTGCCTCCTATATGCGTTCTCTAAATCGAAGCCCGCCAAGGAGTTCCACGGACATTTCGTCCTCTTTATTGATTTGGATGGACTTCACAATTTCCAGAAAGAGTTTCTCATCGAATGCTTCAAGGGGTTCTTCCAGCTCGAAGATGAGCATCTTCAGCTTCCTGACTTCTTCCAGCATGGTGGCAGCTTTCGAATTAAACTTTTCCTGCCTGACATCCTTGAGCTTTGCCAGCTCTGCATTGATCTCATTGGCTTGTGCCTGATAGACTTCAGGGGCGAGGTATCCCTTGGAGCGGAGCTGTTCGAGCATAAGCAGTTTTGCATTCAGCTCGGCGATGCTCTTGCTTAAGTCTCGGGCGGCTGTATTGTTCCGCTTCATAGCTGCCAGCGTCATCTCCAGTCTGCTGATGACCTGCCCGAGAATGTTATCTTCCGAGAATCGCAGTTTGTTTACCATGGAGATGAAGCCGTCGTAGATTCTTTCTTCGCTGTAGTAGTTGGAGTCGCAGGCTGTGCTGTCATCTTTGTGAAGAGAGCATACCCACTTCACGGTGCCCGACACGATTCTGCGCCTATAGAAAGAGCCGCACTCAGAACACTGAATGCGGCTTGTAAGCGGGTATATATTTTGTGTTGTTACTTTGGAGAAGTTCTCCTTGCGCTTTTCGATAAGGATCTGTGCGGCATCGAATACATCCTTTTCGACGATGCCGGGGTGGGTACCCTTTGCGTAGAAGCGATCTTCCTGTCCACGATTGGGGTGTTGGTTGAAGGGAACGGTGGTTTCTCGGTAGGTCTTTTGATAAAAGCTGTCGCCGATGTACCTTTCGTTCTTCAGAATATATGCCACGCGACTTGGCCGCCAGATTTCCTTTCCGGCCTTGGTAGGGATGTTGAGTTTGTTCAGCTCTCTTGCGATCTCACTTGTGGAGAAGCCCTGCAAGTACAGAGCGAAGATATTCCGCACAATGCCTGCTTCCGGCTCGTACACGGTCAGCATCTTATCGACCAACCGGTATCCGTAAGGGGCGTTGCTGTCCACATACTCGCCAAGTTCCATGCGTTTGACGATTGAGAGACGCTGGTTCATAGAGATGGACTGCGATTCCTCCTGCGCCAGAGCAGAGAAGGTATTAAGAAGCATCTCGTCACCCATAGAGAGCGTCGAGATGCCTTCCTTTTCAAACTGTACGCCCACACCCAGCAACTTGAGCTTTCTTACATAGGCCAGAGCGTCTTTTGTGTTTCGTGCGAAGCGGGAGATGGACTTCGTTATGATGAGGTCAATTTGCTTGAGCTCACACATGCGAATCATCCGCTGAAATTCATCACGGGTTTCGCTTTTCATGCCAGTAAGCCCTTCATCGGCGAAGATGTCCACCAGTTCCCAATCGTCGCGTGCTCCGATGCATTTTTTGTATGCTCGGATCTGTGCGGCATAGGAGTTGAGCTGATCGGCAGAGTTGGAAGACACTCGGCAGTAAGCTGCAACCTGCATCTTCTTCGTGCTCTGCCTTGTGATAGGGGTGATGAGCCGTACTTCAGGCATTTCGGTGTCCTCCTCTCTCGTTTTTTGGTTGGTATCATATTATGATACCAACCACTTTTGGCAAACCACATTATACTGATAACTCTTCTGAATAGCTACCAAAACAATTGGAACAGCGCAGAATTGACCTTATGCACAATTTTCAGTGGGCTAATACGATATCCGCGCCGGTAAGCTTCATATAGTATTTTTTTGCCCTGGTATACTCCTTTTCTGTGATCAACTCCTGCGCAAGGAGATCCTTCAGCATATCAACAATAAAGAGAAAATTGGCGTTCTTGGTGTTCTTGCTTGACAGCACGGTGCTACCTCCTCGTAGTTGATTTCGTGTTTATAGAAATGAGCAGAGGCAGCAGTTACAGTATAGTCTGCTGCCTTTGGCGGTTTCGCTGCTCCATGTAGTACACACTGCAAAGAGCAACTTTTCAATATAATTATGCCGAAATTATTGGCACTTTTCAAAATTGCAGATGATAGGAATCTAAGGACAAGTTTTGTCCTCACATTTCTATCATCAAAAAGGCGGGAGCCGTCCATTGGTTGGAAGAATATTGCTTTCCCATGGCATGGTTCGGCTCCCGCCGCATTTGTGTTCTTGCTTACTAATGATCCTATTCGACACTACTCCCCGGATCGTGGGCGGCTAAACTGACCAGTGGCTGGCACCACCCTCCGGGAATCTCACCCCTCCGAGGATCTCTCCGAGCTGCCCCCATTGCTTGAGTCTGTGGCTGGACAGTGAGTACAGGTCAACGGTATCATTGCGAGACAGCTTGCCAAAGCTGCTTTGGGCTGGGTGGGTATCGCTCGGCACCTTAGTAGGCCGTCTTTTATGCGGAGTTTTCCGCACAGGTGGGTCTTGGCGCACCCGCTGCATCGCTGTTCCCCTTCGTCAGGGGCCCGTTGGCTGACGTTATCAGTCGCCGGATATGCAGTTTTCAATGTTCACAAGAAAGAAGGTAAATTCCTTCTCACTTGTATAGGGGAAGATGTGAGAAATAATTTCGGGTTATTCGGCAAAGTTTTTCAATACTTTTTTCAGGTCGCGGAGAATACGCTTCCGTCTTTCACTCAGCGTGGAAATCGCACAACCCTTTTCTTCGCCATACTCAGAGAGAGTCTTGCCCTCAAAGTAGAGAGCTCTGATCAAGTCACAGTCACTCTCGCTTAATTGGTCCAATGCTTTGTAAAGGGCCTCCAGGAGCATCCTCTCGCTAACGGCATTGTCCACTGCTTCAGGGTCGCCGATGAATTCTCGGAAATTGTCATAACCGCCGTCTTCGCCACCAATCAGACTGCTCATCTGGATCTCGTGCTTAAAAAAGGACTGATTGTTGTCTGCAATATTCCATCCAGAGCGGCGATAGGCGTTGTATACTTCGTGTGTGACCGTAACGCGCTCAATCTTGCGGGTGGCGGGATCGTAGGACTCGACGATATAAGTTTTCTTAGACATTTTTTGATCTCCTTTTGATTTTTTGAATTTTGAAAGGTTCAAAAAATCGGAGATCAAGGATATTGAGCGATATAGGGTTCCCAAAGGCTAGTCAGCATTGTTACCTCCGTTAGGGGGCAACAGCATAAAAAAGCCGGGCATCAAGAAGATAGGTACACTTTGCAGTAACCTTTTCTTCTCAATGCCCGGCAATTTGGTGTCTCATAGACTTCCTTATCTAAGGACCCGTGGCTCGGTGCAATCAGCTTTCTTATTCTGTTGTCGTTTACTCTTATGTGTAAGTATGGCAGGATGCTCGATAGTAGGTAGCTCTCCTGCGGATTGGGGTACGATAACTCAGGTCTATCTCAACAATCTTTCGACAGTTGGGACACTTCAACTCAATGATGCCCGAAGTGGGAGTCACTTTATCAAAAATGCGCCAGTCGCATTTCGGGCAACGCTTTACAACTTTGATTTCATACGAGTTAGGTTTCATAGTATACGGTCCTCCTCATCCATTTCGACTCGAACCAAACTATAGGGGTCGGAAAGATCATTTCTTTTCAGAAGGCCAAGCTGCATCATTCGAATGGACAGCGCTGTTTTAGAAGCCCCCATAAATGATGCCATCGCTTCGAACTTCTTGTAATCGGCAGGGGCAAACACTCGGTTTAGAAGGCGCATCTGGGTTCCAAGGCCGAATCGCTCCATGCTTCGAACTACACATTCGGGCGGAAGTAAAATCATGGCAGCCAGTGTTTCAACCTGCCACTCCTCCCAATCCCCATTTCCTCTGTTGCTTCGGTAACAACAGTGAACGGAACGCCCACTTGCTTGGGCTCCGTAGTCGTGCGGAAACAGCATTTTCAGAATATGGTGACAGCTCTCGTGGGAAACGGTATAGTTCCTGCGGCCTATATTGGCACCCTCTTTCATGAGATCGCTTTCAATCAAAATGGTTTTTCCATCAAGCATATAATACTGTTCTTCCGTGGAGCTTGGATCTTCAGGGAACACCTCGACGCCTATATCGCAAGAAGATGTCAGGCCGATTTTTTCGCCGTTCAGAGATAATCGAGCATAATCGATACGAAGCCCCAGAAGCTCTTGGCATAGAAAGTCGATATCTACTCGCTCCAGCGCTTGGTCAGATACAGCCGGAAGTCTCTTATATGCTGCGATGACTCTCCCGCCGATAGTCTCGAGGTCATTGCGTGATAGATATTTCAATTGCATATCTCCTATATATGGAGGTTCTTTGCTTCAACAAACCACTGATCCTCGTCTTCGAAGAGATAGGTCTGTCTTCCTCCAATCATAATTGTATAACGGATGCCTGTTCCACCGACTTTTGTTGCTGCTGCTCTCTGCCTGCTGCAGACACGGTCGATAGAGTATTCCTTCCCATCTTCAAAGGTCAGAGAGACAGGCGTCTTGGTTCGGTCTGTGGCTACGATAACTAATACCTTCACCACAGCTTTATGAAATTGCATTTTCATCTCAAACGGTTTCTCCCTTCCGTCGGTGGTAGTTACTGATACATAAGTCCGGGCATGGTCACCAACTGCCTGCCGTCGTCGGGGATCTTTAAGTCACCCATAAGAATGGCATAGGAAATGGCGCGTTTGCCAAATCTCCTTCGGATGTCCTCGACAGCGTCCTCCAGAAGAATGCGGCGATCCCGTTTCTGATGATCCACGAACATAGAGAGTTGCTCTGCATCTTTCTGCGATACCAAATCAATACCGCGAATCGTGACAGCTCGAATTGGTTTATCCCACCGATACCGCTCCATAAGAAGATGAAAGCCCGCTCCGGCGATTTCGTTGGGGAGCTGCGTTCTGAATGGGAGCTTACACTGGTACTGTGAGCCATACAGGTCATTTGTCCGGATGGAGACTTGAACACCACACGCCATCAACTCATGGACGCGGAGCCGATGCCCGACATCCTGGCTCAATTCCAGCATAACGCGAAACACATCTTCCGGCGTTTGCAGGTCAGCAGTACAGGTGATTCCGTGCCCGATGGACTTGACGGGGCTGACAAAGTCCTTATGCATAACACGAGAAGTATCCGTTCCGTTTGCATACATCCAGAGCTTAAGACCATTGATCCCCAGCATATGCCGCAGTGTATCCGGAGAAGTCTTTGCCAAATCCCCGATGGTGCGGATTCCGTATTGAGCCAGCTTATTTTCTGTGGCTCTGCCCACATAAAGTAGCTCTGCAGCATCGAGGGGCCAGATTTTCTCTTTGAAGTTGTCCCATTTGATTTCAGTGATTGCATCCGGCTTTCGCATGTCTGACCCGAGTTTGGCAAAAATCTTGTTGAATGACACACCGATGCTGACCGTCAGGCCAAGCTCCTCTTTTGTTGTCTGCCGGATTGCCTCGGCGATCTCCATGCCCGTTCCGCAGACACCAGAACCGGTCACATCAAGCCAGCATTCATCCATACCATATGGCTCAACAAGATCCGTATATCGGTGGTAAATTTGACGGGCCAGCTTAGAATACTTGAGGTACTGATCGTACTGGGGCGGCACAACGATTAGTCCTGGGCAAAGCTGCCGAGCTTCCCAATTCACCATGCCCGTTTTCACGCCGGCTTTCTTGGCCAAGTCTGATTTGGCCAAGACAATACCATGACGTTCTTCGGTTGATCCGCACACCGCGACAGGTTTTCCTTTGAGTTCTGGGTTAAGCATCATTTCAACGGATGCGTAGAAGGAGTTCATGTCGCTGTGTAGAATGACACGCTCATTATCCATGCGTTTTCACCTCTTATCTTGCTCGTGTGCCTCTATAATAAGCGGATTATTTATCTATGTCAATGTCGCATTTGTAGAGTAATAGTCAATTTCCTATTGACAGCGAGTCTTTTCCACTATATACTGAAGCCATAAACAGAAAAGGCGGTTGCTATTATGAGTAAGAGCAAAGCTAAAATTCTTTCTCTCCCGATAACGAATCACGCGAACTATAATGCAGAGACAGAGCGTCAAGAAAATGTTATTGGGGCCCGCATTGATGAAGCACGACGCAAGGCTGGCCTCAGCCTCGTCGATTTCAGCGCGCTTTTGCGGCAGTATGGGGTAACGATGTCCCCCAGTGGCATCAATAAATGGGCAAAGGGCAGTGCTTTACCAAACGCCTATCAGCTGGTGGCTGTCTGTCATGCGCTTGATCTGGATGTGGATGTTTCTTATTTTTGCAGCAGTCATACACCGGCACTTAATGATGCAGGCTTGGCAAAAGTCAGGGAGTACAAGGATGACCTGATTGCGTCGGGGAAGTATAAGCCGCAGCCAAAGGTGGTCAGCATTCTCAAGTACATAGAGATGCCTGTGAGTAATCTTGCGGTATCCGCTGGTACCGGCGAATTCCTCGATGAGGGCAACTTTGAGATGGTTAGCTTTCCCGAGAAGTCAGTTCCAAAGGGTGCTGATTTTGGTGTACGGGTTTCCGGCGATAGTATGGAGCCTGTTTATCATGACGGTCAGATTGTATGGGTCGAGGAGTGCGAGACCTTGGCCGTTGGCGAGGTCGGCATCTTTGTCTATGATGGCGATGGCTACTTGAAGGTGTACAGTGAGCAGGAGCCAAATGAACAACAAAAGGACGCATTCACTGACAGCTATGGTTGCCTGCACATGCAGCCCGTGATGTTGTCCTATAATCAAACATACGAGCCCAAGGCGATCATGCCCGACTCGAGATTCCAAGTCGTAGGTCGAGTTCTTTGAGTACAGAATATTGGACTACATTCCCTTTAGAATTAATGGCGGGATAGGGTGTAGAAAGGCGGGGATTATATGGATACGATAGCAAGAGTGATGCAGCTGGCTGACGAGCGTAACCTCTCACTTTTCAAGCTATCTCAGCTGTGTGATGTATCATATTCAACCTTGAAGAATGCTGAGATGCGTGGAAGTCAATTAGGCGTTCCCACGATTGAGCGTATCTGCGTTGCGCTGGGAGTCACATTGAGCGACTTCTTTGCCGAGTCGGGAACTTGACACATCGACGGCGTCACCGAATATGAGACAGATAATGAAAATCACCGAGCATTGCCTGTGAAGGCATTGCTCGGTGATTTCTTCGATTAATTCATAGGGATTGCTTGGTGCAGCTTTAGCAGTTAGTTTTGATTCTACAGATTTAGAAGCTGCAAGTCTAACTTCGTGTTGTCAATGTAGTGCCGGTACATCATTTCCGCAGGCAGCAATCGCACCTGAATGTCCTGCAGTCCCAGTTCACTTAGCATGGAAAGGGATGCAGTTCCTTTTTCGACTATTTCAGCAGAAGAAGTCGGCATGAGGAAGCAGTTCCGCACTGTGCCGATCTGATGTGCTTCCACAAACGGCTGATAGGCCAACTGGTATAAATACTGCTTGGTGATGGACTCGATACCGGGCTGACCACGCAGCTTTTTGTTATGCTCCAATTGGATGTTATAGTATTTGGCATCAAAAATAATAAACTGATAGTTCCCATCGACATTAACAATGGAAATAAGGTCTGGGATGAGCGTATCCTCGGCCTGCTTTACAAACAACTCACTGTTTGGAGTAGTCCCAGACCACTGCGGTTTATCAATCAAGTCAATGAGTTTCTTATGCCGCATATCACGGTATTGCTCGGCCAACGGCATAGGCAGTCGCAGTCCACCGATAGGTTTCTGTAATTGGTTGTCCATTACTTCTGCACAGACTTTTTCCCACACTAGGTTAAAACTGTTTGTGCCGAACATACTGAAACAGTCCAAATCGTCCAGTGCGCTGCTGTTGGCTATATAGGCATATAGCGTTTTCAGCAGAAGTTGTTTCCGGGTATTGAACTGGACATTGAGTTCCTTGACAATTCGCTCCAGAATATACTCCTTGTCGCCAAAGTCCTCAATATGCTCATCTGAAATGTCGACACCCATAATATCGAACAGATCCAACAAATCGGCATCTCTTAATTCCTCTGTGCAACGGGTGAGAATACACTCATGCAGACGCTTAAAGAAATCAAAATCGTCATTTACACGCTTCATGGTCAGCAATTCCGGGTAATATGGCCGGTTGTTACTTAAGAGCGTGAATGTTTCGTTGATAGTCTTATCCCAAAGAATATCACCAGATCCGTTGAACTCGATGATGTCCTGCGTGTTGGTATAAGCGCCATACTCGAAATAATCTTGGAGGAGAAATAGCATAACAGCCAACATATTAAATGCGCTGCTGTCACTCGTATCGTTGTACATACGAATGATCTGCTCCTTGGAGTTGTATTTTTCCAGAACCTTCAGCACTTGTTTCAGTTCCACCTTGGGGGTCGTAGCATCGAGCAGATATTTCGGATAGCATTTCAGCACACGCCCCTCAATAGTAATCACACCCACAAATGTGAACACATACAGATACTCGTTTTCGCCGACCTCAACGTCAGCGATTTCAATGTCCTCATCCAACAAATCGGTGAGATCCTTCTGGGTATCATTTGCTTTTACGGCTTTCAGCACACTGTATTCTTTTAGGCGCTTTAGAATGCGGACAGCCTTTTCCTCGGAACATTGAAACTCTTTAACCAGGTCTTCCTGGGTATAGCGTTTTTGCTCTCGTAAAAATACTGAAATCATTCTCCATCATCCTCTGGGGCATTGTCGATAAACTGACTGCTGATTCCTTCGCAGAAGATATACACGCCTTTGGTGTCGAATTCTCTGCAAATCTTGGAATACTGGTTCTTTGCCTTTTCGTCGCAACCACCAAACAGAGTAATGCGTTTCTGTTTTGCGGCATCATCGAACAGGTACATAATAACCTTGTTCTTAAAGATTCGAGCGAAGACAGCAGGGTCAATCATTTCATCCTCTGGGAGATTCTTCTTGGAAATGAAATATGGCCCCATCAGTTTATCTTCGTTCACCTTATAAGTGAGCAGTTCATTGTTGATGGCTTTGCGGAGCGCATTCCATTCCACAATGCGGCGATAATCACCCTGGCCGAGGATGACCTTTTTACCAACGATTCCAGCTTCACTGTCATCTATGCCCAAATAAGTGAAATCCCATCTGCGCTTGAATGCGGTATCCATCGGGAAAACACCTTGGTCAGCACTATTCATGGTAGCCCAGATGAACATGTTGTCTGGGATTCGGATTTCGGCGTAATCATCGGGATTGCCGCCAAGTTCTCCTGCCAGATACTTTTTGATGTCCTCAGATGCCTGAATCGGATATTCACTGACCTCATCGTTACCACGGTCAAGCAACTGGAATACATCGCCGAACACGGCAGCAACATTAGCGCGGTTGATTTCCTCGATTACAAGCAAGAAAGGATTGGGAGCATCAGTTCTGCTGTTCTGGAGGGCTTTCACATAAGTGCGCATAAACGGACCAGGCACATAGGAATAAGTTATGGCGTCCTTGCCATCACTGTCCTTACAGGGCACCGGCTTATATGTACCAACAAAATTGGCATAGGAGTAATCCGGATGGAAGGTCACACGCTCATATTCACCGCCGTCCGCAAGTAGCAGATCCTTCTCATGGTTCAGAGTAAAGCTCTTACCAGTGCCGGGAGCACCGAAGAGGATACGATTACGGGAAAACTTACTGTGATAACCAGTACTATAGCAAATATCCCGGGTGGGCTCGGCTTTACGTTCAAGCAAAAAGCGATTGTAGAGATCAAGACCTGCAGACAAGGAACCATTGCCACGACTACGGTTGAACTCTTCGTATGTAACATCAGATTTGATGGCAGCAACCGCCTTTTCCAGAGGATCAGCATCCGCAATTTCAAAAACAGAAGTGAAAGGGGCTATGGCATCTGCGAACTGAGTAGAGACTGCCTTCAGTGCGCTGATATACTGACTTCTGGTATTTTCGGAATACAGTTCACCGTTTGCCTTTGTTTGCACAGCCAACCAGTTTTTAAACGACATTTCCAAGTTGCTTTGTTCTGGCGAAGAGGGTGAATACGAAAAATCGGCCGTAGACAGGAATGATTTGATTGGAGCATCTTCCTCTTCAACACCCAAAGCAGTCAGAATTTCAGAAGGAATTCTCGCTGCATCATAATACTGTCCCCACTTTGGACTGGAAATGACATCTCGTACACCATCTTCATCTGGTGCATCATACAGATTTTCAAATCCATCAAAGAACACATCCATATCTGCAATAACCTTAATGCATTCGTATGCGGCAGCATAGTTCCTTTGTGCCAGCAATAGTCCAAATTTGGAGTCCCTGGTAAATAATCCCGTTTTTTCGAGAATGTGGAAATTGCGCTTAAAGTTAGTCAGTCCTTCAAGGTTCATTTCCACATTGTCACCGGTAGCACAGTATTCAGAGAACACTGAAGATACTAATTCTACAGGGGGATTGTAGTTTTGGTTGATACGACTATCGTTTACCATACAGAAAATTGAAGAGTATGGTATGGCTATATCGCTGAATTTTTTCTTTTTGATTTCTATTTCGCCCACAACAATCTTACATATCAAGCGAAGAGGATTCAGGCGGATGCCATTTTGGATTTCTCGCAAAGTGTCCGCTTTGATGTTCCCCTGCACAGACTGGCCACCATTTGCGGAAATTCCAGCCCCCGCTCCATTGGGGTACTGGAATAATGATAACTGCGATCTACAAAAGGCGGCGGCATTAGGGTTTTGGCAACATAAGAACTTTTTTGCCGCATCAGAAACAAACACGTACCATTTTCCGTCTCGTTGCTCGAGATGATAAACTCCAAGATATGTACCATAGGCACCAAACTCATCGCGGAAGTTGGACGAATCCCTCTGCGCCCGGGTAGCATCTCTACCGCTCATTGTGGCAAATTTATTCATAAGGATGTCCCGATTATATTCCTCGCCGTCAAGAGTATAGAAAATACGAGCGATTTGAACCAGATAGCCGTACCAATCATCGCGGGTACTTTCAATTTTATTTGTGAAAAACTTTTTCACAACAGGTTCTTTAGGCAGCGCCATGTTGAATACCTCCTATCTGAATGATTATTCTAAATAAGTCAACCCCAACCGATGTACCAACTCAGCATAATTGGGAGCATCTGTTTCTCCAAAACCGTGTCGGAGCAAA
>ULTW01065990.1_pt1 | contig 14282 bp, 16 predicted proteins | sample 1957961 | NCBI WGS metagenome assembly ULTW01 (sample SAMEA4835744, study PRJEB28245) | human gut metagenome | biome: gut microbiome; material: fecal sample | place: Denmark | collected 2008 | reverse complement strand
TTTGATCTTTTCCATGATAGTTTTCCCTTCCTTTGTAAATTCACATTTGTTTATCCATAAATAACTATAATGTAGCATACTTTATTGGAAAAATCTATTACAAAGGTATTAAATTATTTTCTACTAAATATTAGTGGTTCTATTGCTAGAAACTGGTGAAAATTAATCTAAATTCTGTCTCCTTGCATATTCCCTTGCCGTCTAATTCCATTATTTTCAAATGCTGCCTGTTCCGCCTGAACACTTTCATTTTCCTGCCATCTATTACAAGTGTATTCCATATCAAGAAACATTCTGGTAAATATTCTCTGGTATCACAAGCTTCCATTCATCAACATATCGTCCACCCGACATGTCCTTCGTCAGGTAACGCTTACTCTTTCCAATCTGACTCTTACATCAGAATCTTTCCGATTATATCTGATTCACAGATATGCTTATACAGACAATTATCTTCCTCAACCAGAATGTCATAAGATGGTTCTTCATTTTGATCTATTGTGCCAAATGCATCCACAACAAATACCTTTCCTACCTTTTCAGCATCATCCCATTTAATTCTGACCATTTCATCACGATGGTATCTTGGTCTTCCAGGCACTGGAACATATGCTAAGCTTCTATATTCTTCGACAGGAATAATTGCGTGATAGAGAAGACTATGCTTGTCATCAACATCCAGCTCCATATGATAATGACCAAAATACCAGTGTTTATATTCCAATTTTTCTTCTACTTCCTGAAGAAAATCTGTTAATACATCTGTGCTATATAAATGTCCTGGACCCTTATCAATAAGCTCCTGTATCTTAGTAGCACAACAGTGTGTAAGAACATAATCTACCTTATAGCCATGCTTAGCTAGATTCTTTCTTCCTTCTTCCAGTTCTTCTTCGCTTGGAAGTTCCTGCTCCCACCAAGATTCATGCTTGATGCGAAATGGAAGGTTACTTCTAATTGCTTTACGACGATCATCATCAAAATCAATATCTTCTCTATCCAGAATACCTCCCTGAACATCATGAGAAGCAGCTCCTCCAAAGGTAAAAAATGTCTTCCCTTCTATCTCAAACACCTGACCTCGTTCCAAAAGAATCACTTTATCTTTTACAATATGGCGCACCTTGCCACCATGCCATTCTTCAATGGGATATTCTTCAATCATATCGTAGTTTTCATGATTGCCCTGTATCCACAATGTTGTATACTTCTTCTCAGCAAAATTCTTGCAATTGTAGGTAAAAGTTTTATCCTTTGCCCAACAAAGTCCCAAATCACCGCAGACAATTACAAAGTCATTCTCTCCTAGTTCAAGTCCTTGTTTTCTCATACGTTTATTTGAAAAACGTCCAAATTCTCCGTGTGTATCCCCCGTTATATAAATCATACTTGCCTCCTATACAGCAGTCTCTAGTAGTTCCTTAAGAGATCTTGGTTCATAAGCCATCCAACTATACTATTTTTTATATAAGCTCTTTATCCAAAAGGAAATCAATCACATTGATATTCAAAATACCGTTATCATCATACCAACGCTTTCCAATATCTTTCCTTACAACAATTTTAGGGAAAGAATCTCCTATAAGCGTAAATGGTCTGAGTTCTACTTCTGCTTTTCCATCAGCCGGCATCGCATACGCTGACTGGATATAGGTTCGTTTCCCTCCTGAATTTACAACAAAATCAATTTCCCTTGGGACACGAATTGAATTGCCATTTTCATTGAGTGTCCTTGCATAAACAACACCAACATCAACGGAAAACTGCCTGATATTCAACTCATTATATATGATGTTCTCCATTATATGCGTCATTTCCTGCTGACGAAAACCGATTCTTGCATTTCTGAGTCCAATATCCTCGCAGTAATATTTATTTGGCGAGTCAAAATAGGATTTTCCTTTTACGTCATATCGCTTACTTTCGGAAAAAAGGAATGCATCCTCCAAATGTCCGATATATGCCCGAATCGTATTGGCAGACACACCGCCCCCTTGTTTAGACTTCAGAGTGTTTGCAATTTTAGTCGGATTTGTTAATGAACCTACTGATGAACAAAGCAAATCTAAAATCTGCTCCAGTACATCTTGCCTTTCAATTCTCTTACGTTCAACAATGTCCTTAATATACACTTCTGAGAAAAGCGATTTCAAATAATTCATCTTAGCCGTATCATTAGGTCTTGACAAGATAAGCGGCATACCACCATAAAATGCGTATTCATCAAATGCTTCATTTTTATCCCCACCAACAGCAGAGTAATATTCCGCAAAACTAAGTGGATGTACTCTTATTTCATCACTTCGTCCTCTAAACTCAGTAGGGATGTCGCTGGAAAGCATTTTTGAATTACTTCCGGTTACATAAACATCTAAATTTGATAAACCTCTCAAATCATTAAGAGCATCGTAAAAAGTAATTTTCTTTCCGTCCGGATTATATGGATTAGCCACTTCATCAGACATTTGAATTTCATCAACGAAAAGATAATACTCGTCTTTGCTCTTTTCCACTTTTTCTCTTACATACGATGAAAGAATAAGTGGATTACGATATTTAATATCTTTTGCAAGGTCAAGCTCAATCGTAATAATCTGCTCCTCTTTTACACCGTTATCAATCAGATAATCTCGATATATATTTTTAAGAAGATAGGACTTGCCACATCTCCTGATACCGGTAATTACTTTCACTAAGCCGTCAAAACGATATGAAATCAACTGCTCAAGGTAACTATCACGCTTAATTTCCATAAAATCCACTCCATTTCATTGAAAATTTCCGCCTATTCAGGCTTTTTCAATCAATATTATATATGTTTTTCTTTTGTTTTGCAAGTTCTCATTGAAAATTATAGCCCATAAAGGCTAAAATATTCAGTTTCATTTGACGGCTAATTGTAATGCTCTGATATAACTGTTCAATCATATCAACTTGTTCTTGAGATAATATAGGCATCCTTTTCACCAGAAAAAGAAACAGCACGGATTAGATTCTTCTAACCGGCGCTGTTTTACCATATTTTTCTTATTATGCAAATATTTTTATGTAAGTCCATGACTAGACCTGCAATTTATGCCAGTCAGTTTAGGAAGTGTCTTCTGCAGTTCTACGTGATTTATATGCTTTCTCCAGCGGTCCTATACGATCCATGGCAGGATCGCATCATCGATCGCCTGATACCTTGGTGTATCCAATACCTGTAGCAAAGCCCCGTAAGGATCTTTTCATAGGTTTCTCCTTTTCCGTGAAATACCAGACACATTGAAAACAGGACATCAGGTCCCGCTGCTTGTATATTCTCATCATTTACCTAATCAAAATAATCTGCTGTAAGTGTCTGTATTATTGATAAAACTATCTTATATTTCACGGTGTCAGTTGTCGAGCAACCTGTGGTTTAAGCAGTGATATACCGCTCTGTAAAAGGCATACAGATTCTGTCCCTCCGATGGCCCTGACACACTTCCATCACCCGCCTCAAGAACTTTCCAGCTTCCGTCCGCAAGTTCCGCATAATCCAGCGTATAAAACGGAGAAGGCAGTGACCGATATTTTTCCAATAAGCTGCCCGGCGGCTTCGCCGTAAAATTGCCTTGTAGGGAATTTCTTACCACGGAAGCAATCTCGTTTCCTATGTAAAATACACGATACTCGTTTGTTGTCTCTCCGTATCTTGCCAGATCCACATATTCTTTAAAGCACAACCCACCGGAGAGCAGTTCACCGCGGTATTGGTAGAAAAGCCCCATAGCTTTCCGAAAGTCTTCCTCTGTTGTATCTTTTGTAAAATACTTAGGAAAAGCCGTACCTTTTACAGATTTTACATAATCTTTCACCATAAAGCGGTCAAACTTCTCCTGTAGATCTGTCAGGGAATACTCTGTGCCCAACGGAACCGCGAGCATCTTTGGCGTATCCGTCCGGATCGCATCATACACATGCGGGAAATAATGAAAATACCGATAAGACTTTGGATCTGTGACCAGCGTAATTCCTTTTTCCTGCAGTTTGCGGTAAAAAGAGGCATACTGCTCTTCTTTCATCATCCAGCCGCGGTATACTGCAGTTACCGGCGAAGGTATTTCTTTGGATAATACAAGTCTGCCATCATGAAACCACTTATCATAGCTGAATAAAACGACATCCCACAGTCCTGTATCCAATGCCGCCTCGTATTCATTCTGTATATCTTCATCTATCTTTTGTCCATCAAAATAACTGGATGGGAATAAAATTGTATGAACCATCAATCTCACCTTTTTCTGCATTTATTCTTGGTTTTTTTTCTGAAATCCAAAAAATAGTCTACACTTTTTATATCTCTGAGGCAGATATAAATTGACATAAGCCCCTCCTGCTTATCTTCAGCGTAATAGATCCTTCCCACCTTACTGTATGCACTTTTTCTGACTCTGTTGAGAACGGATCTTGCAAACCTGTCCACATAATTTTGTGACATGTCCCAGTTTCCTTCTTCATATAATTCCTGCCAGTTATTAAAGTTCATACGCCGCTCTTCATACGCCTCATACATCTGCGTCACTTTCTCATATGCGCGTTTGTATTCCTCCGGCGTATGCTCTTGTTTGGAAAACTTTTTATTGGCTATATCGCCATTTTCATCCATATTGGTAACAAGCTCCCAAAAAGATCTTCCTGTTATCCGGAACTTATTTTGATAATCAAGATACATATTGTACTCTTCATCATCAAAATCAGGCTCACTGTCATAAAATTTTTCAACTGCCGACTCGCAGAAATAATGGCGAAGTAGTTTTTCTATATATCTTTTTGACAATTTCAGTTTCTTGGGTATTTCATTCCGTCTGTTAAACGCCTCGCAGGCAAATTCATTTCGTTTTTCAACCGATACTTTTTTATGCAACATTTCTACAACCTCCATAAAAGTATCATATCTTCCAAAATACCTGTTGTCGAGCAACCGGTGGTTCAGACGGTTTACGCAGCTATAGAATATCCTAAACAAGTAGAAGAGGACACCAGGTCCTCTTCCACCAAAAGCTCCATTGGGCTTACATGATACAAAATTGCTAAGGCTACCAGATTATCGGCCTGGGGATAACATTTTCCGGCTTCCCACTTATACACAGCCTGGGTTGATTCAAACCCCATGTACTCCATGACCTGCTTCACAGAAATATTTCTCTGCCTGCGGATCTGTCTCATCCGCTCCCCGCTGGCTACTATGTCGAAATGTGGTCGTTCCATGTCGCGCCTCCTTTTCCTTTTGGAAAACACATCAATTTGTTCTACAGAAATACCGCATGACAGTATCATAACACATAATTGGGGAAATGTGGTATTAACTTGTGGTTAAAGATAAAGTAAACTTACTTCCTCCTCAGCTCATAAATCAGAACTGATTTATATATCTCTTAAACTCTTGCTTTGATGTTCGACCATGCTTTAACCGGTTATTGCTTGTCTTGTTGTCCTTGACAAGTATTATTCTATCGGGAATAACCGGAAGTATCAGCACCCCATCCGGCAACAAAAGTTTCCGTAGAGGAAACTTTACATATATTAGTATATGAAGCTTTTCTGCATATACTATCTGTATATCATCCTGCAAAACAAAATAGTTTTATTTTTGTCTTGTGTATAGAACGCTTTTAACATATAATTGTTTTACAGATTGGAGGTTTGCTTATGAATAGAGATACCTTAAAACAGATCATGGTTGATCAGAAGGATATTTACTTAAACAATCCATTAATTGCCAGACATTATCCTTTGGAAGAAAATATAAACTATTGCTTTGTCGGCATCAGAAGATGTGGCAAATCCTATATGATGTATCAGCAAATACAGACCTTACTTGAAAAGAAGGTCCCTTTATCCCAAATTGTCTATGTGAATTTCGAAGACGAACGTCTGTTGGAAATGACAGCTGATGATTTGAATACCATCCTGGAAATAGGGCTGGAGCTTTCGGGAGCAGGTAATAAGCCATATTTATTTCTTGATGAAATACAAAATATTGACGGATGGGAAAAATTCGTACGCAGAATTGCAGATATGAAATACAGGATAAGTATCACCGAAAGTAACAGCAAAATGCTCAGCAGTGAGATTGCTTCCACACTGGGTGGACGATTCGTGATTATGAATATATATCCTTACTCCTTTGCCGAATACCTGATTGCGAACGGTAAGGAAAAGAATTACCTGAACACCATCAGTACAAGTGATAAAGCGGAGCTGCTTGCACAGTATAATGAATATGTTACTTACGGTGCTTTTCCTGAGCTTGTGGATATCAAAAACAAACGCACCTTCTTAAGCAGCATATATCAGACAGTTTATCTCGGCGATATTATTACAAGAAATAAGATCACAAATGACTTTGCAGTTAAGCTTATATTAAAGAAAATAGCTGAATCCATTACCAAACCATTATCCTTTACCAGACTAACTAATATCGCAAAGAGTGCCGGAACTTCCCTTGGTAAACAGACCGTCATAAACTATGTGGGATATATGAATGATTCCTATCTCATATTTCCTCTGACAAATTATGCTGCAAAGCTTGTGGAAAAAGAGACTTCCCCTAAATACTATTTCATGGACACCGGTCTTGTAGGTCTGATGCTTTTGGACTGTAAATCTGCGCAATTAGAAAACCTTGTAGCAATAGAACTTGTCAGACGCTATGGTATGGAAAATGTCTTCTATTTTGAAAACAATGTGGAGATTGATTTCTATGTTCCTGATGAAAAGCTTGCTATTCAGGTATCACTGCAGGTTCTCGATGATATGGATACACGGGAGCGTGAGACCAGAGCTTTTGTAAAATTTCATAACTTTATTCCAGATGCAAAATGCCTTATTATTACAAATAGCGAGGAAGCATCTATAGAATGTGACGGAATCCCGATTTCAGTACTTCCTGCATGGAAATGGCTTTTGGAAACTCCATAAATAAATTTGAGCTTACCCGTATGATCAGGTAAGCTCTTTTATTACTACGACTAACTATCTCCAAGCTGAACCAGCAAAGCAATCTGCTTCTTCGCAAGTTCCTTGATTTCCGGCTTCTGAATTTTCTCAAGCATTTGAATCATATCATCCATCCAATCATCTGCCTCCACATCACCAAGAAGCAAATAATTCGGTGTCGTATGAAGAGCTTTTGCAAGTTCCACCAATACACTTGATGGTATGTCATGAAGATCCTTCTCATATTTACAGATAGTGGTTTTCTTCATGTATAACATTGCAGCCAGAGTCTCCTGGGAATATCCAATCTCTTTTCTGCATTCTCTGATTCTTGCTCCTACTGAATTGATTTCCTTATTCATTGTTTCCTCTCTTTCCGGCTTGATAACCGGCGATAGAAATGTATGAAGTTGAAATATTGCTCCTAAATAAAAAGGGACGCAGAAAAGACTCAGCCTATCACTGATTATCTTTTCATGCGTCCGCGGTGGATCAGGTTTCGAAGAGCATCAGTCTCTTCGTGCTTCAACCAGTCCCCATATCATGAAGCCCTAATTTAGTTGTCTTTGTTACATGTTATATCATGTCTGATGATAACGTTTACAGAGACGAGATACGCTTCGCAAATCTCGCTCTGATCAGCGGTCGTCAAATGTCCGTTCATGCAAGCATGACGGCCATTTTCCTCGTCGCTATTACAGATAGCATCTGCCCTTTGCATCTGCCTGTTCAAGCAAGCGCCCTTCTGTAAAATTCTTAAGCATTACCACCCTGGTACACTTATTGGTATGGCACCTGATTGTGATTCCTGTCAGTGCCGGAGCATCCTTTTCCCCGGAAACCATGTATGACATTTTCATAGATTTCTTACACTTCTTACAATATAAATCTACCTGCTGCATTTTGACTCCTTACAATACAAAAAGTTAACCAATTTTATACCTATAAAGGAAAAGGGAAATTGTCACCTTTGCAAGTTACTAAAGAGCGTCGATTATTCGCTCTTCGCAGTCGGCAAGTTCCGTCGCACTGATCAATGTGCTGCCAACCGCGCTGTACGATCATTAGTGATTTTCGTGGAAAACAAAATAAATTCAATGCCTTCGATGTCTGTGCCGATTGGTTCTTAATTTCTTGTCCATTCATATCCTCCTTTTGCCAAGACAGAACATATGTTCGTTATGATTGTTATTATAATCATGTCCTTTTTAACGGTCAAGTGCAACATACTGCACCCAGTAATGAAAAGGGGCTCTACCCCGATAGTTATTAGGGATAGAGCTCCTCGAAAGATATTTCAAAATATTTGATTAGCTCCACATGTCTGTCTTCAGTCATTGTCTTTACATTATGGTGATGCTCACATAAAGGCTGCCAGTTCCCACGATCCCAGAAGAGTTTCTGGTCTCCACGATGTGGTTTGATATGATCCACGACGGTAGCTTACCCAGCAGTGCATGCGCTCATTCCACAGCTCTATAGAAGCTCACGCTATTGCGTCCGGTCTTTGTGCATAGATCAAAAGCTGTTCCCGGAACGGATACTTATACAGCCTTGCCGCTGTAGTAAGGTATTTCATCCATTCCTCGCGATTTTTGACAACCTCGGCTGCTGTCTCTTTTGCCAGAGCCGATATAAAATCATATTTTTTCACGCAGTTCTCCTTCCTATCATAAATACGACAAAAAGGCAGCCACACTCCTCTGCATGACTGCCTTTCCACGATTGATTGTTGCTATTATTCGATTGCATCAAAGCTGAAACTCTTGCCTTCCGGTGCTTTTTTTGGTGCAAACCTTGATTTTACTTCCGCAACCCTCCCCTCTAATGCCTGAAACATAGCGTCTACCTGTTCCTGTGTATATTCATAGGAACTGCGGTTCGCAAGATTTCCCAGTCTGCCAATGGCATCCACCGCTTTATTCATGCGGTGCTCGCCAATGCGGATAAACTTCTCTGCTTTTGTCTCATTTTCCTTTGCTGCAGTCTTCCCCTGCATTTCCTCTGTAATCATTGTTACATTTGTTTCTTCCATGTTGTTTTTCCTCCGTTTTTTATAAAAAAAGTGTGTGTAGAGGCTAAATCTACACACACTCCTTGAGTTTATACTAACTTTTTCATTTTAGAAATAATTTTGTCAGCTTGTAAAAGAATAGTACGTAACTCCGCTTGGGACAGACTGTATTTATTATCCTGTCCATGCACAATTTGGTTTCTTATATTTAATAACTGATTTATAATTTCAATATCCTGTTCTGATATAATTTGGGTGTCTTTCAAATTTGACACCATCCCTATATAGGTAAGACCGTACGCTTCTTACCTCTTATTTTTTTGAACTTGCCATTTATCCTAAGCTCGCTTACATTATAAAATGATTCAGAATAAACTGTCCTAACTTCGAAAGTAGTAATAGATTCTATATCCCCACCTAAAAAGTAGTTTATGTATAAATTGCTTCCAAAGCTTTTTTAAGCTTTACTCTATCATCATTTGTCATTTTATTGATTATATTGCATAACCCTTGGTCGCTAATGCCAAATTCTGTTCCAAACAAGAGATAATCTGTTGATACCTTAAAAATTGATGCCATTGCAATTAGATACTCTGTCTTTACAAGCACATCGCCATGCTCAATTCTTCGATACTGTTCATAACCCAAATCGAGATTACCTGCCATATCAATCATTTTAGCAGACATAATTGACGAAGAACATATAAAAAATTATCCGCTACTGCATAACAATAACATATTTGCCGAAAAATTTAATCTTGCAATTACAGATACTCTTTTCAACAATTATGATAAAAGCCCAAATTTGCAAATCTTCCTAATCTCCCTTTGCTTAAATTGGGATTTATATCAAAAAATTTTTAACGATAAAGTTCTTCTGAATTATTTGATTACACATTCGCAATCAGTAACCAATGAACTAATAGTATCGGATGAAATTAAGTTTACACTTTCCAATATTCCATCATTACAAATTATGGAACGGGCTGTTTATTATGCTTACCTTCTCAATTATCAACCTTATAATAAACAGCGAATCAGTAAATCAAAAATCCAGAATTTTGTAGAAAAATCCTTACAGGAAAATTCTTCTTGTTTTTGTTTTTACTTAGACCATAGTCCAACATTATTAAACCTTACAAAACAAAACTTTATTAGTCTATTTTACTATGCCTGTAGTCTTATCTGAAAACATTATACAAAAAGAGAGACCCAACAATTGCTTGAGTCTCTCTTCTAAAGCACTACAAGCATTACACATCAACTATCGCCAACCAGCATTTACTTCTGTAATATCTTTACTTGTTCTAATACTTTGACCTCGATTTCCATCATGTAATGTGTCATGTATGGATAATCAATATTTCCTTGATTATCAACCGGAAGCTTTATTTTTAAAGCCAAAATATCCGTTCTTGTCATTTTAGAAATAAAATCATATTTTCCAGCCAATAATGATTTCATAACAGACGTTAGAAACATACTTTCATATTTGTTCCAACAATGATTTTTAGCATACATCCCTTGTACATGAGGATAACCGACAAAATCTGTTTCTTGATAAAAAAAGGAGTCTGTACTTTTTGCCGCTGTATCTGTAAATGTAATAACTCCGGCTCTTTCTGTACACTTCAAATTAGTATATCCGCCAATTCCATTATTGAAGCCAGAATTCACTACAACTGGGTTTTTCCCATCTTCTTCAAACAAATCAGCATTAGTAATCTTATATGCTTTGGTTGGATGAATATCAAACAAATCTGATATCACAAACTCCCCCCATTTACTGGTATCCATAGCATGCTTATCCAACTGCCTTATTCCATCCAAAATTCTTATATTCGTTCCAACCTTAGTTCCAATTTTTTTCATATAAGCTTCCATATAGCCCCAATCCGGTTCTAGATTCTCATCAACAGGAAGCTTTACCACAATATTTTTTGCCAGTTCTCTGGTAAACTTATTTACATAATTGTATCCCAAATCATCCGCTCTACTATGAAATACTGCTTCAAAAAATTTCATTGAATATTCCGTCCAATTATTCACGTATTTCCCATGCGGATACATCCCTTGTACATGTGAATAACCGACAAAATCATTAGGTTGATAAAATATAGCATCTGTTGTTGTCGTGTCAGAAAACGTAATAATTCCGCCTTTTTCATTGCACGGCATATTAGTATACCCACCGATTCCGTTATTGTAAGACGAGTTCACCACCACAGGATTTTTCCCATCCTCCACAAATAATTCGGCATTAGATAAAGCTCTTCCGTTTTTTCCATTATAATGCTTTGTTGGATGAATATTAAATAATTCACCAACGCAAAATTCACCCCATCTATCCGTCTCCATCTTACCCATAACTACTTGCCACCTTTCAGCAGAATAGATGCTTCATCCTCTGTAGAAACTATCTCACTACTATACAGCACCTTTTTAGCCAATTCCTCACTAAATTTTTTGACATCAATGCCGCCTTTATACATTTCATAATCCATCATAGTTTTTACAAAATCTTCCTCAAAAATTTCAAAAGGTTTTTCTGGAACTTGATATGATAAATGCTCACTTGGGTTTATTATTTGTCTTGTATCAAATTGAGCATCAACCCCGTCATGAATAGCTTTCACCCAATAGTCCTCTATAGCAGACCATCTGTTTTTTACATCTTGTCGTCCTTGGTTTTTTACTGTTTCTAGTCCATCTTCTTGGATATAATAACCGATAATGTTCTGCTTGTTTTGAGGTTTCCCTGCTTCAAACACGAAAACAGACGTAGTCGTTCCAGAAAATGTCTTTTCTGGCAACTTTATTATCGTTGTCACCTTATGGTTTTTAAGCACTTTATTGCCATACAACTTATCTTGTAACTCTGTTTCCAATTTCTTATCCGGTAAGATAAAAGCACACTTTGTTCCTATCGGTACACTATCCAAAACTGTTTTCACAATTGACATACATCCATAGGCGCGTTCAAATGGTGGATTCATAAGGACTTTCGTAATTCCTTTTATTTGATTTTCTCCTTCAAGTTTTACTGAAATTTGCCTTATCCACTCTGCCGCATTCTCTTTCCTTGTATCAAATTGCTCTAAATTGGTTTTTCCATCTTTATGTATTAACATATTAGCACAGGCAAGAGCATATATTTCTCTATCAAATTCAATTCCATACAACTGTTTTGACTTAATTTCTTTTGCCTTTTTTGTATTAACACCACCTGCTTCTTTAATCATATTACACATTGCTTTTACAAGAAATGCTCCAGAGCCACATGCCGCATCAAGAACCACATCTGACTGGTTAACATCTATTAAGCGATACATAAAGGAGGTAATATGGTCTGGTGTAAACACTTGTCCTCGCTCCGACTTCCCTTTATAACGATTAAATTCATTAAAAAAGATAGCCATTACATCCTCACCATTCCACTTATCAGAATTAATCAAATTAGCAATTTCCGTAATCCAATCAATAAAATTATCTATTGCTTCTTGATTGTTTGTTGTATTCATTCGTATTTCAGAATATACCTCGCATAGCATATCTAATTTTTCATTCTGTCGCTTTGCTTCCTTCAACGATTTTGATAATTGACTAAGAATCGTTTGGTGAAATAAAGAATACTCTGTTCCTTTATGCAGAATAGCCCCTTCTTTAACCGCTACCAATGCACAGGCGGTAAAAATCATTCTATGATTTAGATTCTTTACTCCAAATTCTTTATGCAGACAATTATTTATCTTCATTGTCAAATCATATATCCTAGATTTATCAATCGAATTTGGCACAAATAGTTTTGTATAATAATCAAGCCTTTGAAGTTTTGAAGCCGGCGATTCCATTTCTTCAAGATTCAAAAACACTCTAATGTCTTTTCCGTTGTATAATATTCCTGTAACCTTTGAATAATGCCTATTTGCTATTTCAATATTCTTCTTTATTTCGTCTTCCCACTTTTTCTTTGATATATCTTCCTTTTCAGACTTTGTCTCCAAAACAACAGCAACACTATTTTGATTATATGGCAATAACCACCCATCTGGTTTATCACTTATGCCTGCAAAATCAGTTGTTCCCAACTTTGAACCTAGCTGAATAAAAGTAGTTAACTGTCCTACTCCCGATATATATTCCGAAGTATCGACATTCTTCCCCTCTGAGTCAATAAATCCCAAAGTAATTCCTGCCTCATTTCGCACTTGGTCTTCCGTTCTGTATGACATAAATAATTCCTCCTAAACGTACTCTTAGATAAACCTAACACTATATATGTGAGTATATCATACCCTGTTTACAATAGCATAACTACCAGTTTTTCTCAACAAAAAGGAATCTTTGCTATTTCAAAGATTCCTTTCAGCGTGTTCTCTTATGCAATTATATGGTCGCAAATCGGTCGCAATTTCCAACCTCTAATCTCTCAAATCCTTATAAATAATAGCTTTATTTATCGAGTGACTTCATCGTCGGGAATTTTTTTGCTTCCGTTATAAGCTTATCCTCATCCTTGCAAATGCTTGTAAAATCGACATTTGAGCTTTTCATATACTTAACTACTCTTAGACGTTTTGTGAGCATTTATACGTCTAAAAGATGTCTTTTCATTTAAAATACGTCTTTTTAATTTGTCGCATGTGCTTAATTTATCAGCACATTAAACATAAGATATTTTAACACATTTTGTTCAGTATGAATAGATATTTTCTCAATCTTCTAAAGATCCAATCACAGGACTCTTTTCTAAAAAATATCCATATTTTTTGATAATTTCTCAATTACTGATTTGGTAACATCGGGATTTGCTTCCGCATAGATATTCATAGTTGTCGATACATCTGCATGTCCCATTACCTCTTGAATTACTTTGATGTTGGTTTCATTTTCGCAAAACCTAGATGCAAATGTGTGTCTGAAAATATGACAAGAGAATCTTGGAATCATAATAGGTTCTCTCTTCTCTTTTTTAGCAGCCACCTCTTCCTCAGAATTATGGGTATCCACGATTCTCTTAATTGCACGATTGACTGCCGCTGGATTGTGAGGCATTCCGAAACGATTAGTAAAAACAAAATTGGTCATACCATCTACATTCTCTGTGCAAAAGCCTTCCTGCTTCTGCCTGTCATATTCTTCCTGAAGCACATCATATACCTGTTGCATCATTGGTATTCTACGATTTCCTGCTTCTGTTTTTGGCAACGAAACTCTGAACTCACATTTGTATGAATCATCCGCTCTCTGATAATAAGTTAAGCTTGCGGTCTATTTAGCTTGTTTCCTGACTACTCAGGAAAAA
>ULTW01012141.1_pt1 | contig 14354 bp, 8 predicted proteins | sample 1957961 | NCBI WGS metagenome assembly ULTW01 (sample SAMEA4835744, study PRJEB28245) | human gut metagenome | biome: gut microbiome; material: fecal sample | place: Denmark | collected 2008 | reverse complement strand
AGCAGTCCGGTGGTCGTGGACAGTACGGACATTGTAAAGTTAAGTTTGAGCCCCTGGAGGCTAACTGTGAGAAGTTTGAATTTGATCCTAAGGCAAACATTCTGATCAACGATCCTCCTACCCTGTTATTCGAATCTACCGTTGTCGGTGGTGCTATTCCTAAGGAATACATTCCTCCCATCGGTGAAGGTATTCAGGAAGCAGCAAGAGCTGGTATCCTGGGTGGATTCCCTGTACTGGGTGTTCATGCGAACGTATATGATGGATCCTATCATGAGGTCGACTCCTCCGAGATGGCATTCCACATTGCAGGTTCCATGGCATTCAAGGAAGCAATGCAGAAGGCAGCTCCTGTACTGCTCGAGCCGATCATGAAGGTTGAGGTTACCATGCCTGAGGAATACATGGGCGATGTAATCGGTGACTTGAACTCCCGTCGTGGTCGTGTAGAAGGTATGGAAGACATCGGCGGTGGTAAGATGGTTAAAGCATACGTACCCCTTGCTGAGATGTTCGGTTATTCCACAGACCTGCGTTCCAAGACTCAGGGTCGTGGTAACTACTCCATGTTCTTCGAAAAGTATGAGCCCGTTCCTAAGAACGTTCAGGACAAGGTTCTTGCTGCAAAAGCAAAATAAGTATTAAATCAATAAAATGACTTGAAAAACCTCTGATTATTTAATATAATCAGAGGTAGCGAGTTAAAAAAATAAAACTACGAAACTGTTTAATTATTTTAAGGAGGACTTAAATAATGGCTAAAGCTAAATTTGACAGAACAAAGCCCCATTGTAACATTGGTACCATCGGTCACGTTGACCATGGTAAAACTACTCTGACCGCTGCAATCTCCAAGGTTCTTTCCGAGAGAGTACCTGGTAATGAGAAGGTTGACTTCGATAACATCGATAAGGCTCCCGAAGAGAGAGAGCGTGGTATTACTATTTCTACCGCTCACATCGAGTACCAGACCGAGAAGAGACACTATGCACACGTTGACTGCCCGGGCCATGCTGACTACGTTAAGAACATGATCACCGGTGCTGCACAGATGGATGGTGCTATCCTCGTTGTAGCTGCTACTGATGGTGTTATGGCTCAGACCAAGGAGCACATCCTTCTGTCCCGTCAGGTAGGCGTTCCTTACATCATCGTATTCCTGAACAAGTGTGATATGGTTGACGATCCCGAGCTGATCGAGCTGGTTGAGATGGAAGTAACCGAGCAGCTGGAAGAGTACGACTTCAATGACTGCCCTATCATCAAGGGTTCCGCTCTGAAGGCTCTGGAAGATCCCAGCAGCGAGTGGGGCGACAAGATCATGGAACTGATGGATACTGTAGATTCTTATATCCCTGATCCTCAGCGTGATACTGATAAGCCTTTCCTGATGCCTGTCGAGGACGTATTCACCATTACCGGTCGTGGTACCGTTGCTACCGGTCGTGTAGAGCGTGGTGTTCTGCATCTGAATGATGAAGTTGAAATCGTTGGTATCAAGGAAGAGACCAAGAAGACTGTTGTAACCGGTATCGAAATGTTCCGTAAGATGCTGGATGAGGCACAGGCTGGTGATAACATCGGTGCTCTGCTTCGTGGTATCCAGAGAACTGAAATCGAAAGAGGACAGGTTCTGGCTAAGCCCGGTACTGTTACCTGCCACAGAAAGTTTACCGCTCAGGTATACGTTCTGACCAAGGATGAAGGTGGACGTCATACTCCTTTCTTCAACAACTATCGTCCTCAGTTCTACTTCAGAACCACCGACGTTACCGGCGTTTGCGAACTGCCCGCTGGTGTTGAGATGTGCATGCCTGGTGATAACGTAGAGATGACCATCGAACTGATCCATCCTATCGCTATGGAGCAGGGTCTTACCTTCGCTATCCGTGAGGGTGGTAGAACCGTTGGTTCAGGACGTGTTGCTACAATCATTGAGTAATTAATGGAATTACACTAAATTTAAGGCTTCCAAGGTTTTCCTTGGGAGCCTTTTTGCGGTGTGCCGAGCATGGCACTAATCTTACTGGTGCAAGTCCAGTGGTGGCAATAGAGGTGGTAGATAGGAAATTATATAATCATATTGACAAGTGAGACCACAGTTGATAGTCTGTATATAAGATTACTGCATGTGGTCTGTTGGATTTAGGAGGATACACATATGGAAATTCAATTAGGTGTGATCGAGGCAAGATATGCAGATATGATTTGGGAGCATGAACCGGTTACTTCATCGGAATTGGTAAAGATGACGGCAGTGGAATTTAACTGGAAGCGCACAACTGCACACAATGTTTTGAGAAGATTGATTGATAAGGGATTGTTTCGGAATGAAAATGGACTGGTAACAGCCGTAATATCCAGAGAGGAATTTTATGCCAGACAGAGCAGACAGTATGTAGAAGACACCTTTGCGGGTTCTCTTCCGGCATTTATTGCAGCATTTACGCAGGATGCAAAACTGACACCGAAAGAAGCTGAGGCAATTCGTAAGATGATTGATCAGGCGGAGGAAAAATGAATATGGGAGAAATTTTCTTAAAACTGCTGAATATGAGCATCACAGCCAGTTGGATAATTTTAGCAGTATTAGGTATTCGACTTCTATTTAGGAGGATACCAAAGTGGATTAGCTGTTTATTATGGGGGATAGTAGCAATCCGACTGATATTTCCGTTTTCCATAGAAAGTACATTTAGCCTGCAACCAAGTGCAGAGCCTATCAAGTCCAGCACTATGGTGGAGGGAGAACGGATACCTTATGTGTCGTTCATAGACAGTAACGTAGATGTTGTAGAAAATACGATAAATCCCGCACTAGCAGAAACCTTTGCATATCAGGAAACCCAAAGCGTGGCTCCGCTACAAATAGTGACAGAAATCGCAGGGGGGCTTTGGTTATGCGGAATGGTGGTGCTTCTTATTTTGGCATTGGTGAGTATGATAAAATTGTGCCTATGTGTAAGGGAAGCTGTGCTATATAGAGAAAACATCTATATTTGTGATGCAGTAAAATCCCCTTTTATTTTGGGAATTATCAGACCCAGAATATACCTTTCCTCTTCACTATCAGAGGAAGAGATGGCATATATTATAGCGCATGAGAGTGCACATCTTAAAAGAAAAGATCACTTGTGGAAACCTTTTGGGTATTTGCTTCTTTGTATCTATTGGTTCAATCCTCTTTGCTGGGTTGCATACATTATGCTATGCAAGGATATTGAGCTTGCCTGTGATGAAAAGGTGATTCGTGATATGAACTTTGAGGATAAGAAAAAATATTCCAGAGTGCTATTGTCTTGTGCAACGCAGAGGCGATTAGTAATGATGTGTCCGTTGGCATTTGGAGAAGTGGGAGTAAAGGATAGAGTGAAGTTGGTGCTGAATTACAAAAAGCCATCCTTTTGGATTGTTTTGATATCCATGGCTGCCTGTGTAGTAGTGGCTGTATGCTTTTTGACAGAACCGAAAAGTGATTTTTCGATAGCAGACTACAAGGCAATCAGTTATAGAGAATATCAAAAATTGACAGGATATGACGCGGAATTCTATCATGCCTTATATTATATCGGGGAATTGCCCAAAACGGAATTATCAATCGTTTTTGAGGGAGACTATGATGAAGATTTAGCAGGGGCTGTTCTGGCTGAGGATGCGAAAGCAATAAGGATACAGGGGAGATTATCAGAGTTGTTTGGCGATGATACTAAACAATTAAGTGAGTCTGAACTCCTAAAAAAAATAAGTGAAAATTACGGAAATGTTATTTCCATAGATTATAGGGAAGGGGCGGGAACCGCATATTATGTGGGGGATTATTATGCACATATAGCAGTTGCAGCTGATACGGATGATAATAGGAATACGGTGTTTGAGATTGCAGTGGAAAATCAGACGAAAAACGAAAAAATATTTTCAGGCAGCAGTTCTTTTTGGCTTATCTGGGAAGAGGAGGAGCCAGTCAAAGAAAACGAAAATGTGGAAAACGCAAAAGATGACAATGGATACATATGGCTATCTGATACAGTGTTTATAAGTGAACTTGAGGACTTGGATGGCAATGGTACAAAAGAATATGTGGAGGTCGATCTAGGAGATGAATCAAACAACTTCTATTCCCATTTCAAGTTTTATTGGAATGGTGAGATGATTTATGAGTATGAGGATCCTTGTAGAATTGCCCCATGCGTAGCAGAATATGTAGACTTGGATCATGATGGGGAAAAAGAAATTTTCTTTTCATTTGCTCCAAGAGTAAATTCCATGCCACTGGAGGAATATATCGTATTAAAGCAGTACAATTCAAGTTGGAAACCGCTGGAGATGATTCATGGCGAAACGATGATGGATAATGCATTTCCATTGTCTGTTACAAAGGGAGACACCAAGTGGCAGGCTGTGATATCCTGTGAAAATTTGGATGAATCAGTTACTTTCGATGTAGAATCACATTATTTAGATTTGAAAAGAGAATTTCTTTCAGACAACGGGGAAGAAACGGAATTTACCAGTCAGTTGGTTGAGTGGTATGAAACAGAATTTGTAGATTACCCTTCGGGAGAAATCTGTGGGAATGTGTCAGCGTGGGGAATTTGGAATATAGAAGTAGGAGAATATGAAGGAAAAACCTGCCTGATTGCAACACATGGGATTCAGTGTTATGATAAGTTTGATTTTTGGGGAGAGGCAGATGTCTACTTTGATTATGATGAAAAAGGAAATACAAGATTTTTGAGCATCCAGTTTAGACCACAGTACCAGTATTTGGATCAAAATAAAGAAGCCGAAGAGAGAATTTATGAAGGTGAGACGCCCGGCGTATCTTATGGTGATATTGCGGAAAGATATTATACTGTAGGTCAATATATGAAAGAGGTAAAGGATGTATCAAAGGCTATGGCCGCAGCAGGGGATTCGTATATATGTGATGAGTACCTAAATGCGATGGGAAGCCCGGAGGCTGAATCTGTATATGTATTGCATGATTTAAATAATGACGGTATAGAGGAATTTTTTATAGGTCTTAAATTTAATTATGATATACCTTACTATGTAATTTATGATGTATATACGTGGAAAGACGGAAGAGCGTATCAGTTAATGAGAGGTATTGGATATCGTAATGGCTCGTGTAAGATATGTGAAAATGGAGTAATAGAGGATAATTATTCAGGGTCGGCATGGGACGGGCAAACATTATACCATATTTTACCTGAGGGAGGAATTGAACTTGAGACAATAGACAGTGTTTCTTCAAGGCGAGACGGCACAGTTCAATCCTATTATCACTGGAATGAATTGATAGATGAAAATTCGCTACAAACGATATTGGAGCAATATCAACCGGAGTCTGTCACATATGTCGATTGTAATAGGGAGACAATTGAGCAACTACGTCTGAGTGGAATAAGAAAATAACTTACCGATTGACTTATAACTGATATTAAGGACAAGATGCATATTAGCTGATCAGGAGCAAGTATTCCGGTGCCAAAACGGTGCCACGAAACCATGCAAATAAAAATAGACCATGTAAAATCAACGAAACTATGCAGATTTCAGCCATAAAAAGCATAGAAAATATGTTGAAAAACGCTATTCAGATAACGTGAAGGTGGTAGAACCGTTGGTTCCGGCCGTGTAGCTACCATCATCGAGTAATTGTGCGTTAGCAATGAGAAGCATTAAATAAGTGTAAAATAGTCCAGAGCAAGCTTGCTTGCTTCTGGGCTTTTTTATGCTTATGGGAATGCGGCGAATGCCGCATTCATCGAGGAAACACGCAGTGTTTTCGAGATATGCTTCTCATAAATTTACAGCCCTTTGTTTCAAGGGGTTAAGCCTTTTTGCTTGGGGTGATGTTATATGCGTTTGGAATGAGTAAGTTCTTTTATAGAGTGTTAGATATAAAGTGGTTGTATCTTCAAATAAAAATTGGTTGACAAAAATGACTACTGATAGTAGACTATACATAAACGACTACACACAGTAGACGAAAGGGGTGATCATATGAGTGAAATAAGATTAGGAGCAGTAGAGTCCAAGTTTGCAGATATCATATGGAATAATGAACCATTGCGACCAGTAGAATTGGAGAAACTCGCGGAAACTGAATTGAATTGGAAGCGGACGACTACTTTAACTATTTTAAAAAGGCTATGTGAGAGAGGAATTTTTCAAAACAAAGATCGAATTATTACTTCCTTAATCAGTAGAGAAGAGTTTTATGCTCTCCAAAGTGAAAAGTTTGTTAATGATACTTTTGAAGGTTCGTTACCGGCTTTTTTGACTGCATTCGGTTCCAGAAAGAAGTTATCGGATAAGGAAGTGGAAGAATTGAAAAAGGTGATAGATAGTATGAGGAGGTGAGTGGATGGATTGGTATGAATTATTACCGAAGATTTTGAATATGAGTCTTACAGCAAGCGTTATCATTGTTACGGTGATTATACTTAGATTGTTGTTGAAACGGGCGCCCAAGGTATATTCCTATATGTTATGGTCGGTAGTATTGTTTCGTTTGCTTTGCCCTATCACCATAAATACACCATTGTCGGTATTGAGGTTATTTGATACCCCAATTGTGGAAACAACTGATAGTGTGAGTCAGATTACATATATTCCGACTAATATTGTTCATACAGGGAAGCCTGAAGTGACATTACCCGTTCCAGTATTGGATAATATGATAAATAATGTGTTGCCGCAAGGAGAGGAACAACTTGTGGCAGACCCTTTGGAGGCACCCGTCAGTATTGCAACCTATATATGGCTGGCCGGAATTGTGGTCGTGATAGGCGTTAGTATGATTTCTTATGCTAAGTTAAAAAAGAGTCTGGTTGGAGCTGTACGGGTAAAGGATAATATTTATGTTGCGGATTACATTACCACTCCTTTTGTTCTTGGCATATTCAGACCGCATATTTATTTGTTATCTTCATTAAGCGAACAGGAACAGGAGTATATTCTAAAACATGAGCAATATCATATTCGCAGAGGGGACCATATTTTTAAATTGCTTGCCTATGTAGCCCTTTGCCTACACTGGTTTAATCCATTGGTTTGGCTGGCCTTTCTATTATTTAGCAAGGACATGGAAATGAGTTGTGATGAGGCGGTTGTCAAAAAACTTGGGGAAGATGTACGAGCAGATTATTCTGCTTCTTTACTGAATTTAGCAACAAATAATGCTATTATGTTTGGAATGCCACTTGCATTTGGTGAGGTGGATACCAAAGGACGCATCAAAAACCTGGCAGCGTGGAAGAAACCTACTTTCTGGGTTACCATAGGGGCAATTGTGATATGCATTGTTGGAATTGTGATATGCATATCCAATCCAAAGGAAGAAAATTTGTATGCACCGGAACCTTTTGGTCACAGCTACAGGGTGGAAGAGATTTTCTTCATAGATGCCCGTTATTCCTCCGCAATCACACCGGAAACAGCGCCCAGATATCAGTTTACTTCAGATTATGCTATGTTTGTATCCGGAGATGTATTGGATGATAAGAGTACAACAGAGTGGGTGCAACAGTTGGGGAATTTTGAAGAGGTAGAGATTACAGCTGAAAATTTTGATAACCATTTTAATATGACAGGGTTCACTATTTCAAATGATACCTGGTCCAAATTCAGAAGTGAAATAAATAAGGCATGGCGGATAAATGCGGATAATAGTTTTTACTATTTTCTGCAGAACCAAGATGGCAGTGTATATCTGACTTACGGATATGATATAGATAATAGTACGAATATATTGGAAGAAGGCTCACACATCCGTTTCCTGTTTAGATTGGAACGTACAGATATTTTAAGTTGCAATGCCGTTAGTGCAGATTACAATGCTTATATTGAGCCTGCCTATTATTCAAGTAGCTATGAAGGGGAGTATGATGATTTATATTCCAATCCTATAAATAATTCCGGTAAGCTGATATTTACAGTGGATGGTGGTACAGATACGGATATTTTGGTTGTTAATGAGGAGTATCATAAATACACATCGGAAGAAGTAATTGTAGAAAGAGAAACTTATGAGCTGGAATGTAATCCACAGGGAAAGTTTGAGTTGGAGGTTTCTGTTCGAGGCGATGAACGTGATGAGGCAATCTATTCCATTTATGTTCGTGGAAAATCCGGATTCTATGTAATGAAGATAGATTTTCAGACAAGTAAAGGCGCAGTGGAAATTGATAGGTCGGAAACGCCGGAAGTTGAAAATATAGTGGACAAGACGGATTCCTTAGATACAGCCATATTAAAAGCTATTGTTGAACATACCGCATCCGATTATCCGGTTGGTGCCTATCATTGTGCCAGCTTTGTAGAGTTGCATAGGGAGGAATTATGCGGAGTGTCTATTACTGGTGGGAATGTGTCGAAAGAGTTGATAACGGTATACGGAATGGCATTGGAACAGTCATTTTCTTATTCGGAAGGTAAGTTAAATCAAGTCGGTGGAAGCCATATGCCGGTGGTCATTACTTTTGAAGTGGCAGATAACACATATACGGTGACTGATTTTTGGGTTCCCGGAGATGGAAGTTATTATGTATCGGATATTAGGGACAAATTTCCGGATGAAATTGAAGAAGATGCTCTGGATACGCAGAAATATGTGGTGGCTCAAATACAAGAGTGTTATAGTAGAGCGGTTCAGTATTATCAGATAGATACAGAAGCCGTTATAGACGAATTATTTGATACAATTGAATCATCTCCGGCAACCTCATCGAATCCAGCAGATTATATTGATGCACATTCTTTGGAATACAGAGAACTTACGTATTATGGACAATACAGTTTAAGCTATATCTTTAATAAATTTATGGAAGGAGAGCAGACCGAATTGCGTGGTCAATTGATGAAGATACTTTTAGATGATTTGGCCCCAGAAGCAAAGCTTCGATTATATGCAGAAACCGGACAAGAGTACTTTGATGAATGGGCAAAGGGTGCAGTGCAGGTATTGGAACAACATGATATGGATTGGATAAAAGAAAATCAACCCGCAATGTGGATTTATTTGCAGATGGTTGAGTAAAAGATGAAGAGAACAGCTTCGTTACAGTGTGACAAGGCTGTTTTTTGTTAGTTGTAGTCGTTTTTTGTAGATGTTATAATTAGAAAGTATAAATATAGAAGAAAACTACGATATAAAATGGAGAGTTTGGAATATAAATGGTAGGAATATATTTTAGTGGCACTGGCAATTCCAGATTTACTCCAAGAATGGGCTTATACAAGGTAGAGACATTATATATACATTTGAATCAGAAAAATACAGTCTAAACACAATGAGTGTGGAAAATCTCATCAGTCAAATATTTAGTACATAAATGATGTCCGAAAAAAGATGTGAATACTTCCGTATAATCAAACAGCTTCTGATAATATTTGTTGATAATATTTTGAAATGCAATTTTTGATAAAAGAAATATGTATGTTATAATGGGACATATAAGAAGTGAATAAAATATAGAAAAATCAGTGAAAAGGTAGAGAAATGGCAGAAAATGGCAGATAGAAGGCTTTTGACTTTAAGAAAAACAATAATGTTTTATATTTGTATATGGAACATTTTTTTATTGATCGGCTGTGCGAAGACTGAGATGGTGTCTGAGGACAATACAGTAACAAATGAAAATATTGTCACTACCACAGGATCTATTGCAATAGAAGCAGAAGCAATAGAAGCAATAGAAACAGAAGAAACAGAAACAGAAACGCAGGATGCAATCCAGCCATCTTCCGACCAACCACCGGAAGCCGCGCCGGAGTACAAGATCATCATGGTAGGGGATATACTGCTTCACACTCCGGTGGAGGAAAGCTGTCTGCAGCCGGATGGAAGTTACGACTATAATTCTCTGTTTTCCCATATAAAAGAGGAGATTGCTGCAGCAGATCTTGCCCTGGTGAATCAGGAGGTGATCATAGGCGGTGCGGATCTTGGAATCTCCGGGTATCCCTGCTTCAATGCGGATTACAGTCTCTGCGATTCATTGGTGGAAGCAGGATTCGATGTCATCTGTCATGCCACGAACCATGCTATGGACAAGGGACGTGCGGGCTTGGTAAACTGTGCGGAGTACTGGAGGGACGAATACCCACAGATCACTGTTCTTGGCATTCATGATACTGCGGATACCTCCACTTCCTGCGGCGCAGATCCGGCGATCATTGAGTTGGGAGATATACGGATTGCAGTCCTGAACTACACTTATGGGACCAACGGCATTTCCCTGCCGGCGGATATGCCCTATGCGGTGGATCTGTTGAGTGAAGAGCAGGTGGCGGCAGATATTCAGAGGGCAGAGGAATTGGCGGACTTCACCATCGTATGTCCGCACTGGGGAACGGAGTACAGGCTGACATCAGATGCTTCACAGGAGAAATGGACCAGGATATTCGCGGAAAACGGTGCAGATCTGGTACTGGGGACGCATCCTCATGTGATCGAACCCGTCGACTGGGTGATTGATGAAAAGAGTGACCATGAAATGCTTGTGTATTATTCGCTGGGAAATTTCGTGAACTGGACCTCCGGCACCGGAGAGGGAGTCGCTAACCGTATGGTAGGCGGCATGGCAGAGGTAACGATTACGAAGAATGATAATGGAGAGGTAGAGATTGAAGATTATGGGGTGAAACCTATGATCAGTCATGTGACTTCCGGTCCCGAAGGCGTGACCACTTATTTCCTGTCAGATTACACAGATGTCCTAAGTGAAGAAAATGAGATCCGGACACAGGATCCGGAATTCTCCAGAGAATACTGCATTAACTTATGTAATACAGTATGGGGTAATCTGTGGGATGAGGAAAAAGATTAGCAAAAGTAGTACAGCTTTTGAAAGAGGCTGTACTTTTTTTGAGAAACTTTTTTGAGAAAATTAAATTGTCATTGTAGCTTTTTTGCAGGATCTGTTGTATTAGTGGTGAAGGGGGTGAGAATATGCACAAGAAATCATGGGATGAGGACGATTCCCAAAAAGAAATGATACAGAATAAGATTGAGACATATTCTCCGATGGTATATCGCCTTGCATATGCATTGGTGAAAAGCAGAGTGGATGCGGATGATATTCATCAGGAAGTATTTCTAAGATATCTGAAATATCAGCCAAGTTTTGAAAATGCAGAACACGAAAAAGCATGGTTTATCAGAGTGACTACAAATCAGTGCAAGAATTGGTGGAAGACAACGTGGAGAAGGAATATCGTCAGTTGGTCAAAATATGAAGAAGAGGCTTGGGGGGCAGATCCGCAGAATAAGGACGTTAATGTAGAGAGTGAACTGATCGAAGTCGTGAAAACTTTGCCGCAGAAATATCGTGTGGTAATACATTTGTTTTATTATGAGCAAATGTCTGTGGAAGAGATTTCCAATACTCTCGGAATAAAAGCATCTACTGTGCGAACACATCTGACAAGAGCCAGGAAGAAGTTGAGCAGAATGTTAAAGGAGGAAATCTGATGTTCCAGGAAGAATATAGGAAAGCTTATGACAAAATCAATCTAGAACCGGCGAAACTGCAGGAGCTGTTTTCTCTGACAGAACAAAAAAATACGAAAAGAGAATGGAAATATATTAATCTGCTCCGCCCGGTGGCAGTTCTGTCATTGTCTCTGTGCTTGTTTTGCATGATGACATTACCGGTATTAGCGGAGCGGATTCCGACGGTGTATCGGGTGATCAGGCAGTATGCGCCTGCTTTGACGGAATATATCTTACCTGAGAAATTTTGCAGTACCAGTCATGAGATTACTTTACAGGCAGAGGCCGTAAACATTACAGGGAATAAAGCAGAGGTTATCCTGTCATTCAAAGATGTCGAAGGAAGTCAGCAGAATCAGATCGATGGAAAGGTGGATTTATACGACAGCTATCGAATCTACAACTATGGTGAGAGCAGTGTGATAGGCGGCTGTAGTTTTCTGACGTACGATGAGGTGGAAGATAAGGCATATTTTAAGATAGATGTGATATCGGATGCCCCATTTCATGAAGATAAAGTGAAATTAGCTGTAAACCAGTTACTGACCCACTGCATAGAAGAAGAACGTGCAATCAGCCTTGAAAATATGATAAAAGACCCTAAGGAAAAGAAAGTGGAGTACAACGGGACTGGCGGGAGCAGTCAGACCAGGAGTTTGATCCCCTTTTTTGTCGATGGAAAGAATTCGTCCAGCCGTATGGTGAGGGTTATGGATGAGGCAGAGCGGAATGAGAACTTGTTAGAATCGTTAACGGTAACCGGTGTCGCTTATGAGGAAGGTATACTGCGTGTGCAGCAGTGCCGCGGTAACTTTGCAAAAGCAGACCGGCATATCCGGTTGTATCTGAAGGATGGGGAAGGAAACGAGAGGAGACCTGATTGCTCTGTAGGCTGGAAGGAGGAAATCGATGGAGAGGAAGTGATTTTTGATGAATCATGGTTCCTAATTTCAGAGGAAGAGCTGAAACAATATGAATTGTATGGGATGTTCTATATTACTGATGAGAGCGTACAAGGTGACTGGGAAGTTACCGTTAACTTAAATGAATAGCTAACTTAAATAAATAGTGAGAAAAGACATCAGGGACAGGAGAAAAATTCTGTCCCTGATATTTTATGCGCAAATTTATATCTCGATATGTTATACTAGAGCTGTGTAATGGGGTACGCAAACGAGAAGAGAGAAGGCAAAGGAGGAGTTACAATGAAACAACAGTTGGAACCGTTGTTTACGCCGTGGAAGATCGGAAACTGCGAGATTAAGAACCGCATTGTTCTGACATCCATGGGTGGCACAAACCTGTTGGGATGGATGGAAGTGAACCATTTTGACAAGGATGGTGCGAAATTTATTCTGGAGGTAGCGAAAAATAATTGCGGTCTGGTGCTTCCGGGATGTCAGCCGGTATACAATCCCATGTACGGACAGTGGCTGTATAAGAAGAAAAAAATGTATGAGGATCTGGCAAAGTGGATGCCAAAGTTCCACAAGACGGGAGCAAAGCTGTTCGTCCAGCTGACGGCAGGTTTCGGCAGATCGTTCACCATCAGTGAAATGATGGAGACCCTGTACACCAATAAGGCATTGCGGGTACTGGCGAAACCTTTTATGGATCTGGACAAGATTACAGCCGCACCCAGCCCGTCTCCGAACCGTTGGTCAGATAAAGTTCCTTCCCGGGAGATGACCGTGGAGGAGATTCAGGAGTTCATCACCGCATTCGGAAAGACTGCAAAATTATTAAAGGATGCCGGTGTGGATGGGGTGGAGATTCATGCGGTACATGAAGGCTATCTACTGGATCAGTTTACTTTAAAATATGTGAATCAGCGAACCGATGAATATGGTGGATCTTTTGAGAACAGATATCGTTTTGCAGTAGAGATCGTAAAAGAGATCAAGAAAGTCTGCGGACAGGATTTCCCTGTGTCTCTTCGGTACAGTGTGGAATCCAAGACCAAGGGATTCCGTGAGGGAGCACTTCCCGGAGAAAGCTTCACAGAAGCAGGCCGTGATATGGCAGAATCCGAAAAAGCAGCGAAGTATCTGCAGGATGCCGGTTACGATATGTTAAACTGCGATAACGGTACTTATGATGCCTGGTACTGGGCACATCCCCCTATCTATATGCCGGAAAACTGCAATCTGGAGGATGTGGCGCATATCCGCAAATTCGTGGATATCCCTGTGGTATGCGCCGGACGTATGGATCCGGAGACGGCTGTTGCGGCCATTGCAGACGGAAGAATCGACGGTGCCGGATTCGCCAGACAGTTCCTGGCAGACCAGGAATGGGTGACCAAGCTGATGAATGATAAGGAGGACGATATCCGTCCCTGCATTTTGTGTCATAACGGCTGCTTCAACATGTGTCACTATAAGGGAGTTCCCAATGATCAGGCATTATCCGATTCCCTGCACCTGGCACGCTGTGCGGTAAATGCCGAGACCATGCAATGGGAGAAGCACAAGATCGTCCCGACCACCAGCCCGAAGAAGGTACATATTATCGGTGGCGGTATCGGCGGCATGGAGGCTGCCAGAGTACTGAAACTGCGGGGACACGAGCCGGTGATTCACGAGCAGACAGATCACCTGGGCGGAACCTTTATTGCTGCCAGTGCGGAAAGCTACAAGGGAAAACTGCGAGATCTTCTGACCTGGTATCGGAAGCAGATGGCAGATCTGAAAATTGAGATTCATTACAATGAAAAAGTGGAGAGTATCGCCCCGTTTTCCGGTGCTCCCGTGATCATCGCTACCGGAGCAGTGCCCAGAGTACTGAAAAAAGTGCCCGGTCATGAGAAGATGGTTGAGGCATGCGAATACCTTACCGGTACTCCCGTAGG
>ULTW01014456.1_pt1 | contig 14523 bp, 12 predicted proteins | sample 1957961 | NCBI WGS metagenome assembly ULTW01 (sample SAMEA4835744, study PRJEB28245) | human gut metagenome | biome: gut microbiome; material: fecal sample | place: Denmark | collected 2008 | reverse complement strand
TGGATTACGAAACATGCGATACACTCGTAGATGATGGAATTTTAGATTCTTTTGATATTGTATCAATTGTAGGTGAATTAAATGACACATTTGATATCAATATTACTCCTGTTGATATTGTACCTGAGAATTTTAATTCAGCAGAAGCTATGTGGGATATGATTCAGCGTCTTTCTGAGTAATTAACATAATATATGGCTGTTCTTAGAGCGTGGTACGTTTAAGGATAGTCATTAATAAGTTAATTGAAGTTAGTATGTATGTAAGGCACGGAGGCCGAAGTCAGCAGACAAGGAGGAATGGTTATGGCAACAATTTCAGCTTATACTTCCAGTTCAATTTCAACATTGTTTTCTGGTCTTAATTCAAGCAGCAGTAACAACAGCTTTGGAATTGGAAGTCTTGATCTTAGTACTTACAATTCAATTAAGACAGGTGCTTACAAGCAGTTATTAAAGTCTTATTATGCTAAGAATCCTGTTTCATCAAACAGCAGTTCATCTAAGACAGATAACAGCAGTGCAACAACAGTTTCATCACAGAAGATTAATGCGACTAAGACTAAGGATGCTTCAAAGGCGGTTGTTAATGATGCAACTGATTTAAGAAAGACATCTTTATGGCAGAAGAAGTCTGTTACTAATGAAGATGGAACAACAGAGAATAAGTATGACGCAGATGCAATCTATAAGGCTGTATCAGCATTTGTCAAAGATTATAATTCTATGATTGATGCGACAGGTGACTCTTCTGATACAAGTGTATTAAGAACAGCATCTAATATGGTTAATACAACCAAAGCTAATTCCAAGGTATTAAAGGAACTTGGAATAAGCGTTGACAGCAATAACAAGCTTGTTATTGACAAAGACACATTTATGGCAGCGGATATGTCAGTTGCTAAGTCGGCATTTGCTGGTGCAGGCTCATTTGGACAGTCTGTTGCTAACAGTGCAGCATCTATATACAGTAGTTCGGCTACTACATTAGCTAAGTTACAGACACAGAACCTTTATGGCTCTGATGGCAGCTACAGTTATGTTTCAGCTTCTGTATATAATCAGTTTACTTAAAAGAGAGGTTAAATATAATGGCATTATTAGATACATGGAGAAATCTTGCTTACCAGACAGAGATGGATAATAAGACAGCTAACGAATTCTGGGGAAGCTATTTTACACAGGAAAAGGCTATATATGAGCAGATTCTTGCAGATCCGGATACAGTAGTTAAAGGAACTGTTAAAGAATTTGCTGATAAGTATGGAGTGGAAGTGCTTCTTATGACAGGATTTCTTGATGGAATCAATGACAGTCTTAAAACTCCTAATCCAATTGAGACAATGGAAGAGGATACAGAAGTAAGTCTTGATTATGACAAAGAAAAACTTTACTACAATATGGTTGCTTGTAAGGCAGATTGGTTATATGAGCTTCCACAGTGGGATAACCTTCTTGATGAAGCTACAAGAAAAGATTTATACAAGAAGCAGAAGTTATCAGGAACTATCGTTAAGGGCAAGAAGATTGGACGTAATGATCCATGTCCTTGCGGAAGCGGTAAGAAGTACAAACAGTGCTGTGGAAAGAACGCTTAATTGGTAATAAACAGTTTGTTGGTTAACCTGCAGGTAGTCTTAAGACTACCCGCAGGTCTTTTGAATTTATGCGAATTGGAGATAATATGGAAGCATATACAGGATTTGCCTATGTCTATGATGAGTATATGGACAATATACCATATGACGAATGGGAAGAGTATTTAGTAGAATTATTAAAAGAGAATGGTATAGACAAAGATAATACAGTTATAGACCTTGGCTGTGGCACAGGCACAGTGACAAGAATGTTGGATAAAGAGGGGTATAACTGCATAGGAATAGATTTATCTGAGGATATGCTTTCTATAGCAAGTGACAAGACATATGACAGCGGACAGCAGATAATATACAGTTGTCAGGATATGAGGGATTTCGAAGTTCCATATGAGACAGATGCATTTATAAGCATTGGTGACTCAATGAATTATATAACAGCTAATGATGATTTGTGTGATGTGTTTAAATGTGTAAAGAAAGGCCTGAAACAGGGAGGAGTATTTATATTTGATTTAAAGACAATACATTTTTTTAAGGATATATTAGCTGATAATACATATGCTGAGAATAGGGAAGATTCAGCGTTTATATGGGACAATTATTATGATGAGGAAAGTTCTAATAATGAGTATGAGCTTGCCGTATTCGTAAGAAATGAAGATGGAACATTTGACAGATTTGAGGAAGAACACTATCAGCATGGTTTTACTTTGGAAGAAGTATCTGATGCTGTAAAAAAGGCTGGACTTAAAATCAGGAATGTATATGATGCTTTTTCACATAATGCACCTGATGATAATTCCGAAAGGCTGTATTATATAATAGAAAAATAGCTGCGTGCCATTATGCACGCATATAAGTAATAAAGTATTATATAACAAAAGTAATAATGAGTTATGTAATACGCAGATAGTGAATCGTGCACTGAAATATGCACAGAAAAGAGGAATGTTATGAAAGACTATATAGTAAGAGCAACAGCCGCTAATGGACAGGTAAGAGCATTTGCGGCTACTACAAGAGGTGTTGTTGAAACAGCAAGAAAAGATCATAATACAAGCCCTATAGCAACTGTAGCACTTGGAAGACTTCTTACAGGTGCAGCTATGATGGGAATAATGATGAAGAATGATTCAGATATACTTACTGTCCAGATTAAGGGAAATGGACCAATTGGTGCGATGACAGTAACAGCAGAGCCTAATGGACATGTAAAGGGCTTTGTTGCCAATCCGGAGGTTATGCTTCCATTAAAGAATGGACATATGGATATAGCCGGTGCAGTTGGTATCGGTGTTTTAAGTGTAATTAAGGATATTGGCTTAAGAGAGCCTTATGTTGGAGATACTATTCTTATAACAAGTGAGATAGCTGATGACCTGACATACTATTTTGCAACAAGTGAGCAGGTTCCATCATCAGTAGGACTTGGTGTTCTTATGAATAAGGACAACACAGTAAGGGAAGCTGGCGGATTTATTATACAGCTTATGCCTAATGCAACAGATGAGTTTATAGATAAGCTTGAAAAGAGAATTAAAGAGATTAAGTCGGTTACTAATATGCTTGATGAGGGCATGACACCGGAGGATATATTAGAGCATATATTAGGAGATATGGATTTACAGATACTTGATACAGTTCCTACAGAATTCTACTGCAACTGCTCTAAGGAAAGAGTAAGTGCGGCTGTAATAAGTGTTGGTAAAGAGGATCTTCAGAAGATGATAGATGAGGGCGAACCAATAGAGGTAAACTGCCATTTCTGTAACAGCCACTACAAATTTAGCGTTGATGAGTTAAAGGATATGCTTATTAAAGCAAGATAATGAATATAAATCAGCTATTTCTTGAATTTATTATATAATTGCTGTATTATTAATTTAATATGGATTGATTAAGCAGGAACTGTTTAGGAGGAACTTACTAATGGATAACGAGACTGTTTCAAAGAATTTTATTGAACAGATTATTGATAAGGATATTGAGGAGGGACATTGCCAGAAGGTAGTCACAAGATTCCCACCAGAACCTAATGGATATCTTCATATAGGACATGCCAAATCAATATTACTTAATTATGGACTTGCCAAGGAATATAATGGTCAGTTTAATATGAGATTTGATGATACTAACCCAACAAAGGAAAAGGTTGAGTTCGTAGACTCTATTAAGAAGGATGTTGAATGGCTTGGTGCTAAATGGAATGGAGATGTTCTTTTTGCATCTAATTATTTTCCACAGATGTATGAAGCTGCTATCAGACTTATAAAGAAGGGAAAGGCTTATGTAGATGACCTTTCAGCAGAGGAGATAAGACAGTATAGAGGAACACTTACAGAGCCGGGCAAGGAAAGTCCTTACAGAGAGCGTTCTGTAGAGGAAAATCTCAAGCTTTTTGAAGAGATGAAGGAAGGTAAGTATGCAGACGGAGAGAAAGTATTAAGAGCTAAGATTGATATGGCTTCTCCTAATATCAATATGAGAGATCCTATTATATACAGGGTTGCTCATATGACACACCACAGAACAGGTGATGAGTGGTGCATATATCCTATGTATGACTTTGCACATCCTATTGAGGATGCTGTTGAGGGAATAACACACTCTATCTGTACACTTGAGTTTGAAGACCACAGACCATTATATGACTGGGTTATTATTGAGACAGGATATAAGACATCACCAGAGGAAAATCCTAAGCAGATTGAGTTTGCCAAGTTATATCTTACTAATGTAGTAACAGGTAAAAGATATATTAAGAAGCTTGTAGAAGATGGTGTTGTAGACGGCTGGGACGACCCAAGGCTTGTATCTATAGCTGCTTTAAGAAGAAGAGGTTTTACACCAGAATCTATAAAGATGTTCGTGGATCTTGTAGGTGTTACTAAGGCACAGGGTTCAGTTGAATATCCTATGCTTGAATACTGCATAAGAGAAGACTTAAAGCTTAAGGTTAAGAGAATGATGGCTATTCTTGATCCTGTTAAACTTGTTATTGACAATTATCCAGAAGATCAAGTTGAATATATGGACGTTGCCAATAATCAGGAAAATCCAGAAATGGGAACAAGAAAAGTACCATTTACTAAAGAATTATACATTGAAAGGGAAGATTTTATGGAAGAACCTCCAAAGAAGTATTTCAGAATGTTCCCAGGCAATGAAGTAAGACTTATGAATGCTTATTATGTAACATGCACAGGCGTTGATAAAGACGAGAATGGCAATATTAATTGTATTCATTGTACTTACGATCCAGAGACAAAGGGCGGCAATTTTGCTGGAAGAAAAGTTAAAGGAACTATACACTGGGTATCAGCATCAAGGGGAATAAATGCTGAGGTAAGATTGTATGATAATATTGTAGACGAAGAAAAGGGGGTATACAATGAAGATGGTTCTATGAACATTAATCCTAATTCACTTACAATTCTTAAGAACTGTGTATTAGAGCCAGAGCTTGCTAATGCCAGGCCAGAGGACAGATTCCAGTTTGTAAGAAATGGATATTTCTGCGTTGACAACAAGGATTCAAAGGGGAATGTATTGGTGTTCAATAGAATAGTTTCATTGAAAAGCTCATTTAAACTTCAGAAGTAATTAATGCCATTATAATGGCAGTATGGGTAATGATATGGAAATCAAAGATGAAAAGTCTTATATATTTGATAAGACGATGAAATGCAATGTATGTAACAAAGAGTTTACTACTAAGCAGGTAAGAACTGGCAAAGCCAGATATACAGGAACTAACGACATACTTAAGCCATTGTATACAGGAATAGATAGTACGAAGTATGATATTATTATGTGTCCTCATTGTGGCTATGCGGCAGTTCCGAGAACTTATGGAAAGCTGACACCTAAACAGAGGCAGCTAATCAGAGATAATATTGAAGGTAAATTCAAGGTTACATGGAAGGAAGAGGACAGCTATTCTTATGATGTAGCGATAAGACGTTGTAAAATGGCACTTCTTACGGAGATGATAACAGGTACTAAGATAAGTGAAAGTGCGTATCTTTGTTTAAGATTAGCGTGGCTTTATGATGGCAGGATTGAAGAACTTAGAAGCCAGAATGCCAGTGAAGAAATAATTAACCAACACCTGAAATCCCAGCAGGAGTATATTCAGGATGCCTATAAAGGATTTAAGGAGGCAGTTCAGACACAATACCCTCCTATATGTGGTATGGATGAGAATACAATTAATTATCTGCTCGCCAGCCTTGGCATAAAATGCAAAGATTATGGTACAGCAAAGCAGTTTGCCTCATCAATAGTAACATCCAGGTCTGCACAGGCAGGTCTTAAGGAGAAGGCAAGGGGATTGTTAGGACAGATTAAAGCAAATGAATAGAATTAAGACAGTGTTTCAAAAGCTATGGTCATATGAGACATTTCATATATTCATGTATTCAATTGCACTAAATGCAGTGATTGAATGTCTTAATAACAGAGGATTAACAGGACTTTTGAAGATATTCACAAGTCCTGTTATCTTTCTTATGAACACCTTGATAATAATGACTACATTATCAATAGGGTTGTTCTTTAAGAGAAGAATATTTGTATATGTGCTTATGGCTGTATTGTGGATTATATTAGCATTTATTAACTTTGTAGTGTTGTATTCACGAAAGACACCATTTACAGCGATGGATATATATCTTATAAGTGATGCCATAAAGGTCATACCGCTGTATATTAATGTATTCCAGATGATACTTATAGTAGTCGGGATAATCGCAGTTATATCAGGGCTTGTAATGTTGTTTAAAAGAACAAAGGTGTATACACAGGAACGGCCATTATATAAGCAGTTATTACATTCAGGCTTTAAGTTTGCAGTGATATTCCTGCTTACATATGCGGTTGCGGCAAGCCTTATAATTAATGGATATGTACAGACACATTTTGGCAATCTTGCACAGGCATATAAGCAGTATGGATTTGTGTATTGCTTTACAAGCAGTATTAAAGACCGTGGAATAAGCAAGTCCAAGGAATATTCAGAAGAATATATTGATGGAATAAAAGATGAGCTTGATGAAAATGTACCTGACGCATCAGAGACTTCACCTAATATAATATTTGTACAGCTTGAATCATTTTTTGACCCTAAGCTTGTAAAGGGTGTTACATTTTCAAGTAATCCAACACCTAATCTTGACAGGATAATGAAAGAATATTCGTCAGGATATCTGTCAGTGCCTTGCTTTGGTGCAGGTACGGCTAATACTGAATTTGAGGTTCAGACAGGCGTTAACCTTGATGATTTTGGACCAGGTGAATATCCTTACAGGACAGTTATGCAGTCAAAGACGTGTGAGTCAGCCGCTTATGATTTAAGAAAGCTTGGCTATTCAACACACGCAATCCATAATAATGATGCAACATTTTATGACAGATATAAGGTATTCTCACATCTTGGATATGATACTTTTACATCTATTGAATATATGGATAGTGATTATCAGAAGACGCCACTTGGCTGGGCTAAGGATAAAATGCTTACAGCACAGATAAAGAAGGCTCTTGACTCAACAGAAGGAGCAGATTATATATTTACTATATCAGTTCAGGGACATGGAGATTATCCAACGACAATGCCAGAGGGCTTTATTCCAGGAATAACAGTTTCAGGATTTTTTGATGAAGAGGAACAGGTACAGTTCGAGTATTATGTTAACCAGATTCACGAGATGGATACATTTATAGGTGAACTTACTAATATGTTATCCAGAAGAAATGAAGAAACCGTACTTGTTATGTATGGCGATCATCTTCCAACATTTAATTTCACTAATGATACTATGGAGAATGGTGATATATACCAGACAGAGTATTTTATATGGTCTAATTATGGTTTAGAGAAGAAAGATATTGATCTTCAGGCATATCAGCTATCAGCTGCAGTATTTGACAGGCTTGGAATATCAGAAGGTTATATTATGAAGTTCCATCAGGCAAAGCATAATGATGCTGATTACCTTAAGAAGTTAAAGGTACTTGAATACGATATATTGTATGGTGATAAACAGATATATGACGGAAAAGTTCCTTATGTAGCCACAGATTTAAAAATGGGAATTGACGATATTACAATAGATGAAGTGTATGATTATAAGGATTATGTATGTATAAGCGGTAAGAATTTCAATGATTTCAGCACTGTATACATTAATAATAAAGAGCAGGAAAATGCAGAGCTTATAAGTAGTACAATGATAAGAGTACCTAAACGCAGTATCAAATCAGGAGATGAAATAGCAATAGCCCAGAGAGGCAATGATAAGATAGAGCTTGGAAGAACCACATATATTGTGCCAAATTAATTAGAATTATAATAAATAAATTGACACTAACAATTGAAAATGTTAATATGAAAAAGGTGTAATCACCACATATTAAATTTGGAGGTACTTGAAATGAAAGGTACAGTAAAGTGGTTCAATAACCAGAAGGGTTACGGCTTTATAAGTGATGAGTCTGGAAAGGATGTTTTTGTTCATTATTCAGGACTTAATATGGAAGGTTTCAAGTCTTTAGAGGAAGGTGCTGCTGTTGAGTTTGATGTAACAGAAGGTGCTAAGGGTCCTCAGGCTGTCAACGTAACAAAATTATAATCCGAATGGTTTGCAGTGTGCCTTTTCCTGATTTATATATAGATTTTTGAAAAGATATATTGTTATACAATTAAGATTATTAAAGAGCAGTCGCTTCTGGGTGGCTGCTCTTTTGTATATAGTGGAGATGATTATTATAATTTTTTTTATATATAGTTAATTGTATAAGAAGTGCATTGTATGTTAGAATTAATAACAGATAAATATTACGGAGGAATTATTGTGGAAGAATATGGTATCAGTTTAGAAAATGGAATACCTGCAGGAGCAGAGAATATGCTGTCAGCAGGCGGAATTCTTTTATTATCGGCATTTATAGTGCTTACTATAGTTGTCATTAAAAGGTGGAATGGACGTTTTGTTAATGTGCTGGCTGGTGCATTTGCATACTCAATATTTGTATTTATATGCTGTAACCTGATTATGTCAGCACTTGCACTTATCCCATCAATAGATGAAGCATTTACTAATAACAGTACAGCATATACAGTTGTATATTCAATTCTTGCGGCTGTTGCAATGACATTTGCAAGATATGTATTGTGCAGGTTTATGAATGGGAGATTTGAAAGAAAAGGCGATATATATTTATCAGGTATAGGTCTTGCTTTAGGTGATGGAGTTCTATATGGACTTACAGTCATATCTACAATGTCAATAGCCACAGCTATTAACAATGAGGGGATTGATGCAATGATGGCAGGACTTACACAGAATGATACAGAAACATTTTACCAGACACTTGGTAATCTTGTTAATGCACCATCATATTTGTGGTTATTAATGGGAATAGCCTTCACACTTGATGTTATTCTTTCTATAGCACTCAGTGCTGCTATACAGGCATATGTTAAGGGTGTGGCTTCTTATATGACAGGCTGTTATGTTGCAATAATACAGTTTGCAAGTTATATATCATTCCAGATATTTGATTACAGTTCGCCAGTATCAATAATAGTCTGCTTTGTTATTAAGATGGTTATAGATATTGCGGCAATAGCATATGTGTTCAAGGTTGTTGTCAGGGAGATGAATTACGCTAATGACTGATATAGTAACTGGTTTAACAACAGAAGAGGTAAATAAATTAAAAGAGCAGGGTTTAGATAATATTCCTGTAGGCAATCAGTCTAAGACAATAGGACAGATAATCGCAGGAAATGTATTTACATATTTTAACTTTGTATTTGCGGTATTTGCAGCACTTTTAATTCTTGTAAGGTCATATATTAATATGACCTTTTTGCCTATTATATTGCTTAATACTATACTTGGTATAGTACAGGAAATAAAAGCCAAGATAGTATTAGACAGGCTTACTGTTGTTAATGCCCCTAGAACTAAGGTTATAAGGGACAGTGCTGTATCAGAGGTTGATTCAGTTACACTTGTTAAAGGCGATGTATGTATATTCACAGCAGGCAACCAGCTCAGTGCCGATGCCATACTTGCAGAGGGCTGTGTCAGAGTTAATGAGGCAATGGTAACAGGTGAATCTGACGAAGTTATTAAAAATAAAGGAGACATATTATTATCAGGAAGTTATATTGTATCAGGAGAATGTAAGGCAGTTCTTACGCAAGTAGGCCATAAGGCGTATGCGGCAAGACTGGCATTGGAAGCCAAGGCAGGGCGTAAGAAAAAAAAGACCGATATGATGAAATCTTTGGATAATCTTGTCAAAATAATTGGAGTTGTAATAGTTCCACTTGGAATTATTATGTATGTGCAGAGCCATTTCTTTCTTGGGCATACTATAAAGAATAGTGTTGTATCTATGGTTGCCTCACTGGTAGGAATGATTCCGGAAGGTCTGTATCTGCTTGCCAGCGTGGCTTTAGTAGTCAGTGTCAAGAAGCTAGCCAGGAGCAATGTATTAGTACATGAGATGAATTGTGTGGAGACACTTGCAAGGGTTAATGTGTTGTGCGTTGATAAGACAGGTACAATTACAAGACCGGATATGTCTGTAAGTGATGTTGTATTTTTAAAGGACAATGTAGGAAAGCTTATTGCAGGAGTTGCCGGCAATATGGATGATGATAATGAAACGATGAAAGCGATAAAGAATTATTACCATATTACGGGCAGGGATAATAGTGCAGAGAGAGTATACTCATTTTCTTCACAGAACAAATACAGCGGAGCAGTATTAGATGGCAGATGTTATATATTCGGTGCACCTGAATATGTACTGCTTGATACATATGTAGAATATGAGGATATATTTGAAAGATATTCAGGACACGGAGAAAGAATACTTGTATTTGGCGAGTGTGTGGGTGACCCTTGCGGTAATATTATAGAAGAAGCGGTTAATCCTTATGCTTTTATAATATTGGAGAATGAGATAAGGGATACAGCCAAAGAAACATTTGGATACTTTGCTTCGCAAGGTGTGGATATAGTTGTTATATCCGGAGATAATCCGGTCACAGCTTCAAAGGTGGCTGTGAGGGCAGGAATTAACAATGCAGAGAATTATATAGATGCAACGACACTTAAGAGCAGACAGGATATAAGGGAAGCGATAACTAAGTATACTGTATTCGGAAGAGTTGTTCCAAGCCAGAAGAAGGAGATTATAGAAGCCTATAAAGAAAGCGGCAAGGTTGTAGCTATGACAGGAGATGGAGTTAATGATGTGCTAGCGTTAAAATGTGCTGACTGTAGTGTGGCTATGGCATCGGGAAGCGAGGCAGCAAGCAATGCGGCACAGGTAGTTCTTTTAGACTCAGATTTTTCCAAAATGCCTCAGGTTGTGCTTGAGGGCAGGCGTGTGGTTAATAATATACAGAGGTCAGCTTCTCTGTTTCTTGTTAAAAATATATTCTCGATATTAACGACAATATTTACACTTATAGCGGCTAACCTTTATCCGCTTTATCCAACTCAATTGTCACTGCTTGGAGCATTTACAATTGGAACACCGGCATTCTTTCTGGCATTACAGCCTAATAAGAATATAATACGTGGGGATTTCCTTACGAATGTCATTATAAAGGCACTGCCCGCAGGAATAACTGATTTTATTATGTTGGCGGTGATATCGATACATGGTGCAGTTATTGGAATGAGCAATGAGCAGATATCAACAGTTGCAATAATAGTACTTCTTATAATCGGAATGATGTCACTTATAAGAATATGCAGGCCATTTGACTGGCTGAGGGCATTGGTATGTATTGCGATGGGGGTTGGAATTGCAATATGTCTATTATTCTTTAAGAAGATATTTGCAATCGCAGCTATCAATATGGTAATGCTTAATATGATTATTGTGTATGCAGTTGTTGCAGTTGGACTGTTTGTACTGATGTGCAGGATTGTAGGCACAGTAATAGAATATATTGAAGGTCATAGCAGAAGATTTAGAAAGCTTCTTAAGGGGTAGCTGCAAGATTTATAAAGATTGGTGGAGCTCTTGGTTGTATCGGATTGAATATATAAAATGTATATAATATGCAAAGATATATAATATGCAAAAGATATACAATGTATAAAATGTATGGATTATGCCGCTGTGGCTGGATTATAATCCATACATTTTTAATTTTAAAAGGCAGATTTATTTTCCGGCCGCCTTTTTAGAATAGTCAGTTGTTACAAGCTTTTCATAAGGCACATCACTGCCAAGCTCGCCAGACTGCTTTAATATGTTTTTAAGAAGCTCAAAGCTTTTCTTTTCAAAGATAGTGTCGCCCTTCCATGTATCCTGCGTCTTGTAACGGTCAACAATGGTTGTTATAGTATCAAGGTCGGTTTCAGGAAACTGTGGAGCGATAACTTCTGCGATTTCACTGCTGGTGTGGGAATTGACGTAGTCAAGGCCTTTCTGGATAGCGTTAGTAAAGCCTTGGATTACATCAGGGTGTTTTTCAATAAAGCTTTTGTTAGCACAGTAGGCAGTATAAGGAACATATCCGCTGTCAGTACCAAGAGAAGCTACTACATAGCCTTCCTTCTGCTGTTCAAGGAGCGTTGCAGAAGGCTCAAATTCTACAGTGTAATCAGCTATTCCTGATGTGAAAGCGGCTGCTGTAGAACCAAAGTCAACATTTTGAAGTATTGTGAGGTCATCTACAGGAGATATTCCATTTTTCTTAAGGATATATTCGAAAAGCATCTGAGGCATACCACCGGCTCTGCCACCAAGAACTGTCCTGCCTTTAAGATTATCCCATTTAAAATCAGTTTCATTATCGCGGGATACAAGAAAATTGCCTGCACGTTGGGTAAGCTGGGCGAAGTTGACAGCGTAGTCAGTAGAACCTTCCTGATATACATATATAGAACTTTCTGAACCCATAAAACCGATATCAGCTTCTTTTGATACAAGAGCGGTCATTACCTTATCAGCACCAAAGCCTGTGACAAGATTAAGGTCAATGCTCTCATCTTCAAAATATCCAAGCTCAATAGATACATATTGTGGTGCGTAGAATATAGAATGGGCAACCTCGCTGAGTGTAATCTTAACTGTAGAATTATCGGTATCTTTTCTGCACGCAAATGCACTCATTATCATCATTACACATAACAGCATAGCAATGACACGTTTGATTGTCTTCAATAAAATCCTCCATTCTAAATGTATAAAACACATTTTTATCTGTTCAATAATTATATTATTCAGATGAATTAATATATGTGATTAAATCTGTGAAAAATGATAAAAAAGATAATTATTTAGTTGGCTAAATATATTAAATATGTTAAAATAAACTATAAAAAAGTAGCAATGAATGGAGGTCGTTTTGTTATGTTTGGAAAAAATAGAACAGCACAAGACACATTAGGCAATGACAGAGAATTATTATTGCAGGCTATGGATAAGATTATAGCCGGCGATTTCAGTGAGGTCTCTGCTGAAGGTTTTAGAGATCCTATATATGCAGAAAAGCTTAACCAGATGATTGGCGCATATAAGAAAGCTAATAATAATTATATTATGAGACTTAATGAGGCAATGCAGTCTATAGGAGATAATTCATATGTTAAGAATATGCTTGATCAGGTGTATACGCAACAGCAGTCTATAACAGATATGAATTCTTCAAGCCAGATACTTAAGGAGTCAATTGGTAATATTTCAGACGCAATGGGTGAGATTCGTGATAATACCCACGATATGTTACAGGTGTCACAGAGTAGCGCTGCTAATATGAACGACAGTATAACAGTGGTTAATGAATCATCACAGAAGATAGCGGATATTAACAATCAGGTTAATGCATTCCACGAGAAGATTAATAAGATCGGCGAGATTGTTGATATCGTTAAGAAGGTAGCAAGCCAGAGCAATCTTCTTGCACTTAACGCTTCAATTGAGGCTGCAAGAGCAGGTGAAGCAGGAAAGGGCTTTGCAGTAGTTGCTGATCAGGTAAGACAACTTTCAAGTAATACATCTGAGTCGGCAGAAGATATTGTTAAATATGTCAATGAACTTAAGCAGGATATTGAAGTGCTTGCTAATTCAATGAATGAGACAACGGTCAAGTTATCAGAAGGTAATGAAAAGGTAGAGATATCATTAAGAGATATTGAGCGAATGAATGAACAGATGGTAGCAATCAATGCTTCTGTAGAAAGCATTTTCAATGACATTGACAGACAGTCAGAGACAACAACAGAATTTACTAATCAGGTACAGACAATAGCAGATTCTTACGGAATGCTGACTAAGGAATGTACAGAGACTGGTACCCATATATTCAAGATAGGAAGATACATAGATACCTGCCGAAGCGATATGTTCAGGGAAGCTGGTAAAGTAACAACTCAGGATATGTTAAAAATATTCGAGATTGACCACTTTATTGTTATGTGGAGAGTGTATAACAATGTCGCAGATTTCGAGAGATTAAAGATAACACAGCTTAACAATCAAGACAGTTGTAAGCTTGGTAAGTGGATGCATGCACAGACAGATCCTAAGATTACAGGAAGTCAGGAATTCAAGAAGCTTGATTCTGCACACAGACTTGTTCACAAGTATGCTTGTGATTCTTGGATGGCTAAGGATAAGGGAGATGCTGCTGCAGCTATTGCGGCATTTGAAAAGTGCCGTGAAGCTTATGGAGAATTCAAGAAGGCTATCGGTGAGATGAGGAGCTATATGAGAACAATTGGATATACAGATGAGACTAAGATAGTTATCTTCAGGAATTAGTTAAATATAATCACAGATTATAAGATAAGCTGGAATTTACATAGCTGTCTTTAATGCAGGATATGCCTTAAGGATATAAGCTTGTAGAATTCCAGCTTTTTTTATTTATAAAATTTAATTAT
>ULTW01056513.1_pt1 | contig 14855 bp, 9 predicted proteins | sample 1957961 | NCBI WGS metagenome assembly ULTW01 (sample SAMEA4835744, study PRJEB28245) | human gut metagenome | biome: gut microbiome; material: fecal sample | place: Denmark | collected 2008 | reverse complement strand
TACACATTTTCACTCAAACAAGGTTTTTAGAGGTGACCTATTCTTCCGTGACCCGATATGAACTTTTAAGAGCCGAATCAGCGTTAGCTTCGGCTCATAACCAACCTGTTTTGTTAGGAATGCACAATTGAAATCAACATTTGCTGTCAAAATGTACGAAGTTGGGACTAAAATGAATATTTTTGGTCTAAACTACTTGATTTTTGGTTTTGGATATGATAATATATAGTCAGAACAAATCAAACAAGTTCATAACAGTTCAAAAGCAATCAGCAAACAGAAATCAAGAGGATCAGAAAATGTTAACAGAAGAACGTCACTCCATAATCACCGACACCGTGAACACGCGAAAAAGCGTGACGATAGCAGAGCTTTGCAGGATACTCGACGTATCCGCGTCGACGGTCAAAAGAGATCTGAATATTCTTGCGGAGGCAGGAAAGATTACTAAGGTGCGCGGCGGTGCGATCTCCCTTGACGAGAGCTTTTCCGCAGTAGAAAAGAACGTCGAGGAGAAATCCGCGATATGCACCGAGGAAAAGACCGCCATAGCAGCATACGCGGCGTCACTTGTGGAAAACGGCGATTTCATCTTCCTCGACGCAGGAACAACCACTGAAAAAATGATCGAGTTCCTGCCGCAGAAGGACATCACCTTCGTCACCAACGGATTTATTCACGCGAAGAAGCTCGCGCAGAGAGGATTCCGGGTGTTCATCACCGGCGGCGAGATCAAGGCGGCAACGGAAGCGATAATCGGAGCTGAGTGCGTTCTGACGCTCAAGAACTACAACTTCACGAAGTGCTTCATGGGAACCAACGGCATTTCCCTTACCGCAGGATTCACCACGCCGGACGTAAATGAAGCCCGCGTGAAATCCGCGGCGATGGAGAGCAGCCGGAGATCCTACATACTGGCTGATCACTCGAAGTTCGACGAGATAAGCTCCGCGACATTCGCGCAGCTTGGCAAGGCGAACATTATCACGGACAGGCTTTCGAACAGGAAATACGCAGAATACACATCTATCAAGGAGGTCATGTAAAATGGTTTACACAGTCACATTCAACCCGGCTGTCGACTATATCGTGCATACAAAGCAGCTCATAGCGGGCGCTACGAACCGTTCCGACAGCGAGGAGATCTACTTCGGCGGAAAGGGCATCAACGTTTCGATAGTCCTCAGCGAGCTTGGAGTTAAGTCAAAGGCGCTGGGATTCGTGGCGGGATTCACCGGCGAGGCTATTGAAAAGGGCGTTGCCGAGAAGGGAATAGACGCTGATTTCGTCCACCTGAACGAGGGATTCTCAAGGATCAACGTCAAGATAAAGTCCGGCGAGGAGACCGAGCTTAACGGTCAGGGCCCGAAGATAACCGACGAGGCTATACGGGAGCTTTACGCAAAGCTTGACGAGATACAGGACGGCGACACGCTGGTGCTTGCAGGGTCGATACCTTCATCGCTGCCGGCTGATATCTACGAGAGGATACTTGAACGGCTGAGCGGAAAGAAGATACGCGCGGTTGTGGACGCCACAAAGGACCTTTTGCTGAACGTGCTGAAGTACAGACCGTTCCTGATAAAGCCCAACAACTTCGAGCTTGGCGAGATATTCGGCGTTGAGATGAAGTCCACGGAGGATATCGTGAAGTACGCCGGAAAGCTCAAGGAAATGGGCGCGCAGAACGTCCTCGTTTCAATGGCGGGCGACGGCGCGGTGCTCCTCGACGAGAACGGAAAGACCCACGTCTGCGGCGTGTGCAGGGGCAAGGTCAAGAACTCCGTAGGCGCGGGGGATTCGATGGTCGCGGGATTCGTTGCGGGCTGCGAAAAGGGCGATTACGAATACGCCCTGAAGCTCGGAACCGCTTCCGGAGGCGCAACAGCGTTCTCCGAGGGTCTCGCTGAAAAGGACAGGATATACGAACTGCTCGGGCAGTTAGGCTAAAGACAAAGCAGACTGATTTGGATAAACGGACAGGTTACGGATAACAATAACAGGAGGAAATGGCATGAGAATAGTTGATCTTCTTAATAAAGACAGCATTCTTCTTGGCGGCGCACCAACCAGCAAATCCGAAGCTATAGACATGCTGATCGACTTACAGGTAAAAGGCGGGAATATCGCAGACAGGGAAGCCTACAAAAAGGGCATTCTGGCGCGTGAGGCTATGAGCTCCACCGCAGTGGGCGAGGGGATCGCGATACCCCATGCAAAGAGCGAAGCGGTAAAGGCTCCGTCGCTTGCGGCGATGACGGTACCCGGCGGGGTTGACTACGAAGCGATGGACGACGAGCCGTCCAACCTGCTGTTTATGATCGCGGCTCCTAATAACGGCGATGTTCACCTCGAGGTGCTTTCAAGGCTGATGACTCTTCTGATGGACGAAGATTTCCGGGCGAAGCTACTGGCGGCTGACAGCAAGGAGAGCTTCCTGGCGGCTATTGACGCGGCTGAAAGGGAGAAATACCCTGACGAGCCGGCGGCAGCCCCTGCGGCTCCCGCGGAGAGCGGCTACAGAGTACTCGCAGTTACCGCCTGCCCCACCGGTATCGCGCATACCTACATGGCGGCGGAAGCGCTCGAAAAGGCGGGAAAGCGGCTCGGTATCTCCATCAAGGTGGAGACGAACGGCTCCGGCGGCGCAAAGAATATCCTCACCCCCGAGGAGATCGAGAAGTGCGACGGTATCATCGTAGCCGCAGACAAGACCGTTGAAATGGCAAGGTTCAGCGGCAAGAAGGTCATCTCGACAAAGGTATCCGACGGTATCAAGATTCCTGACGAGCTGATAAACCGCATTGTGAACGGCGACGCTCCGGTCTACCATCACGAGGGCGGGAGCGGCTCGACGGCTTCCTCCACCGGCAGCGAGAGCTTCGGCAGAAAGATTTACAAGCACCTGATGAACGGCGTTTCCAACATGCTTCCGTTCACGGTCGCAGGCGGTATCTTCATAGCGCTGGCGTTCCTGATAGACACTATCGCAGGCGTACAGCCCGGCGACAATTTCGGTACGGTTACTCCCGCGGCGGCATGGTTCAAGACCATCGGCGGATTCGCGTTCAACTTCATGGTTCCTGTGCTGGCGGGCTACATCGGTAAGAGTATCGCAGACCGCCCCGGCTTCCTTGTAGGTCTGGTCGGAGGATACCTCGCAACCACAGGCTCGACATTTGCAAGCGTCGGCGGCGCAATGCCGTCCGGATTCCTCGGCGCTCTGCTGGCGGGCTTTGCGGGCGGCTTCATCATGCTGGGTCTTGAGAAGCTCTGCGACAAAATGCCGAAGGCGCTCAACGGTATTAAGCCGGTACTCATCTACCCGCTTGCCGGACTTGGAATAATCGCAGTGGTAATGTGCGCGATAAATCCGTTTATGGGCATGATAAACACCGGTATCTCGGATTTCCTGAGCAATATGGGAAGCAGCAGTAAAATACTCCTCGGCGCAGTCCTCGGAGCGATGATGTCCATTGATATGGGCGGTCCGTTCAACAAGGCGGCTTACGTATTCGGAACCGCAGCGATCGCGGCGGGAAACTACGACGTCATGGCGGCGGTAATGGTCGGCGGTATGGTTCCCCCCATCGCGATAGCGCTCTCTACCACGTTCTTTAAGAACAGATGGACCGAGGAGGAGCGCAAGAGCGGCCCTGTAAACTACATCATGGGTCTGAGCTTCATCACTGAAGGCGCGATCCCTTACGCTGCGGCTGATCCGCTGAGAGTTATCCCGGCGTGCATGGTCGGCGCAGGCCTTGCAGGCGGACTTTCAATGGCGTTCAACTGCACGCTGATGGCTCCGCACGGAGGTATCTTCGTGTTCGCGGTAGTCGGCAACTGGGCGATGTACCTGGCAGCGCTCGCTGCGGGTTCTATCGTGGGAATGCTCCTGCTGGCTCTGCTCAAAAAGAAAAAGGTATCTGCGAAGAAAAAATAATTATACAGAACAAAGGAAAGAGAAATTCACCCGGAGGGGGCGTTCAGCCCCCGTACATCAACACGACAAAGGAGAAATCATCATGGTAACAAAGACAGTAGAAGTAAAGAATGAACAGGGTCTGCACATGCGCCCGGCTGGAATCCTCGCGGCAGAAATGAAGAAGTTCGCGGGCTGCACCGTGACCCTCAAGACCGCTGACAAGACTGCAAAGGCTTCCGCAGTAATGCAGATAATGGCGGCAGGCATCAAGTGCGGAACCCAGGTAGAGATCATTGCAGACGGCGAAAACGAGCAGGCAGCGCTCGACAAGGCAGTAGAGCTTTTCGAGAGCGGATTCGGAGAGTAATATATTAATTCGGAATGCGGAATTAAGAATTCGGAATTATGGTGCCGCCTTCGGCGGTTATTAAATACGTCCCACGAAGTGGGACACATTGATTCCGAATTCCGCATTCATAATTCCGAATTTAACAAGTGGGGTGTTTGTATGAAAAAGTATTCCGGCAAGGGCGTATACGGCGCTATAGCCATCGGAAAAATTTCCGTACTGAAAAAGAATGACGCAGCAGTCACACGCGTGCATGTAGAGGACGCAGCCGCTGAAAAGGCGCGTGTCGAAAAGGCGAAGCAGGCGGCTGCGGAGCAGCTTCAGGCTATTCACGACAAGGCGCTCAAAGAGGTCGGCGAGGCAAACGCGCAGATCTTCGAGATACACATAATGATGCTGGAGGACGAGGACTACAACGAATCCATCGCGAACATCATAGACACCCAGCAGGTCAACGCGGAATACGCCGTAGCCGTGACCTCCGACAATTTCGCAGAGATGTTCGCCGCAATGGACGACGCGTACATGCAGGCGCGTTCAGCCGATGTCCGGGATATCTCCAACCGCATAATCGCTAACCTCACCGGCACTGCGGACAGTTCCTCTGAGTCCTGCGACAGCATGATAGTATGCGCGGACGACCTCGCTCCCAGCGAGACCGTGGCGCTCGACAAGGACAAGGTTCTTGCGTTTGTTACGGCGCACGGCTCGTCGAATTCCCACACCGCCATACTTGCCAGGAACATGAATATTCCGGCTGTAATAGGCATGGGCGATGAGTTCCTGACCGAGATATCATCCGGAACTCCGGCGATAGTGGACGGCTACACAGGCACCGTGATAGTCGACCCGGACGAGGCGACAGTCGCCGAGTACACCGCAAAGCGCACTTCCGACGAGGAGAAAAAGCGCCTTCTTCAGGAGCTCAAGGGCAAGGAGAACGTCACCGTCGACGGCAGAAAAATCAACATCTATGCCAACATCAGCGGAATCGACAACATCGGCGCTGTGCTGCTCAACGACGCGGGCGGCATCGGACTTTTCCGCAGCGAGTTCCTGTATCTTGAGAACAGCGATTTTCCCACCGAGGAGCAGCAGTTCCACGCGTACAAGCGCGTTCTCGAGAGCATGGCTGGCAAGAAGGTCATCATACGCACGCTGGATATCGGCGCTGATAAGCAGGTAGGCTATTTCGGGCTGAAAAAGGAAGAGAACCCCGCGCTTGGCTATCGCGCTATCCGTATCTGCCTTACCCGCCCCGAGATATTCAAAACGCAGCTCCGGGCGCTGTACCGCGCTTCCGTTTACGGCAATCTCGGCATAATGTTCCCTATGATAACCAGCGTGAAGGAAGTCGAGCGTATCAAGGAAATATGCGAGGAGGTCAAGGCGGAGCTTCGCAGCGATGGCATTGAGTACTCCGACAAAATCGAGCTTGGTATCATGATAGAGACTCCCGCAGCCGCGCTGATAAGCGACAGGCTGGCTCCGATGGTGGACTTTTTCAGCGTAGGCACCAACGACCTGACACAGTACACGCTTGCCTGCGACCGACAGAATCCCGATATTGAGGAGTTTATCGACACGCACCATGAAGCTATACTCAGGCTCATTGAAATGAGTGCCGAGAACGCCCACAAGAACGGCGCATGGATAGGAATATGCGGCGAGCTTGCCGCAGATACCACGCTTACGGAGCGGTTCCTCAGAATGGGAATAGACGAGCTTTCCGTATCTCCCAGCTTCGTGCTGAAGGTGCGCGACGCAGTACGCCGAACTGATCTTTCCGAATGATATGACTGATTCCCCGCATGCATGTGCGGGGAATCGTTTTTGTTCGCTTTTGTCGCTTTGACCTGAGCAAGTAGTTTTCTGCCGAAAATTGCAGGATACTGGCGCAGTTTAAACGGTAGAATTTGAGGTGTATCGGGAATATCGTCTTGATTTTTCCGGCGGGGTGTGATAAAATATAAATAATAATTTTTCGGCCGGAACTCAATGGCCTGCAGACAGAAAGGACGCGCTTAAATGCTGAATAGATCGGGAATTATAGGTCTGTGCTGTACGGCGGCAAACAAAGAGCCGTCCAAGCCTATAATCGACGCCATCGCGAAACATCTTGAAAAGACCGGAAGTCACAAAATGCTGGTGTTCCAGTGCTTCGAGGATATGCACATGAACACCCCGACGGATATCGGCGGCGCTTCCGTGTATAAGCTGATAAATTACGACATGCTCGACGCAATGGTCATCGTGCCGTTTTCTATGCACGATCACGCCGTTATCGACCAGGTAGTGCAGGAGTGCATAAAGCATGATGTTCCGCTTATCTCCATTGATATGGAGATACCCGGCGCGTTTACCGTGCAGTTTGGCTATGAAGAAGCGTTCGGCACTATCGTGGAGCATGTTCTGGACGTCCACGGGTGCAGGCGGATAAAGCTGGTTTCAGGTCCTGCGGACAATCCGTTTTCGCAGCAGCGTGTCGAGCGCTGCCGGGAGATAATGCGGCTGCACGGTCTGACTCTGAATGACAGCGACATAATATGCGGCGAATTCTGGGAGAATCCGACATACGAAGCAATGGACAGGTTCTTTGAATCCGGCGAACCGCTGCCGGAAGCGTTCATCTGCTGCAACGACGCAATGGCTATGGCGGTCTGCCTGAAACTTACGGAGCACGGATATTCCGTGCCCGAGGACGTGATAGTGACCGGCTTTGACGGGATAAATCTGGAGCGGTACCACAAACCGAGGCTGACTACAGCTTCCAGGGATCATTCCCAGATCGCGGACACGGTGCTTGGCATAATTGCCAGAATATGCGCGGAGCCGGGTCTGGAGCCTTATAAGGTAGAGCTGAAATACGATCCGGTATTCAGCGAGAGCTGCGGCTGCGGAACAGGGAAGAGCGCGGATCCGAACCGCGTGGTCGCGGATATCATGGAGGACTACAGGAACGCTCTCAACTACGAGGAGTACGTGAACCACATGGAAAACGAGATCGCCGCAGATCCTGCTCCGGGGAACGTTCACAATGTGCTGAAAAAATACTGCCCGGGTAATGCGATGATTTGCCTTACAGAGGAACTGAACCGTTACTTCCACGGTCAGGACGACTCGCTGCCTACGTTCACCGGATTCGGGGACATGCGGGTTTTCCTGTCGACATTCGAGGGCAGGAGCGACGAGGGAACGGTATTCCCGGCGGCAAGGCTGATACCGCAGCTCGAGAATTCCTTCGGTGCGAACAATACGCTTTTCATAATCCCGCTGCACTTTCAGGATACGGTGCATGGGTACTTCATAACGCATTACGTGCTTGACGAACATCACAACGAGCGGCTGTACACATTCTGTACCAGCCTCAACCGCTGCCTTGAGACGATGTGCGCGCACGAGCATATGAGTATACTTAACCGCCGTCTGGAGTTCATGTTCACACATGACCATCTTACGCAGATATACAACCGGTATGGGTTCTACAATGGATTCCGCAGGAGCTGCGCTGATATCGTCGGCTCCAGGGAGGTCTTTATTGTGTCGATAGACCTCAATGATATGAAGTACATCAACGACAATTACGGTCATTCGGCAGGCGACGACGCATTGTGCATTACTTCTGCGGCACTTACCCGGGCGGCGGAGCACTGCGGCGGGAATACAATATGCTCAAGGTTTGGAGGAGATGAGTTCGTAGCGGCAGAAGTCTGCCAGGGCAGCGCGAAGGAGAAGGCGGATAAGTTCCGCGAAGGCTTTGTGAAAGCACTTGCCGAGCTGAACGCCGCGAGCGGCAGACCGTTTGCGGTGAAGGTAAGTATCGGAGTGTACTCAGCTTCACTTGAAGGCGTGGATTCCATTGATGAGCTGATAGAGCTGGCAGACCGCCTGATGTACTCTGACAAGGCAAGGCACAAGCGCCACCCCAGAAACTGAGCATTTCATGACCTTATATAAAATACCCCCGGCATATGCCGGGGGGTATTTTTAATTATCAGTTGTACATGTTCTTCTGGAGTACGTTGGTGTAGACCTTTTCCATGTCGGGTTCGATACCCTTGATTTTGAACAGCTCAGTGACGGTCACGAACTTGTAACCCTGCTTCTGAAGCTCCGGGATTATGGTGTCCAGCGCTTCCACGGTCATGGAGTTGCCCTCTGCGTCGTGGAGCAGGATTATATCGCCGTCCTTAGCCTGCTTGAGGATCATTTTAGCGCGCATTTCAGCGGTTACTCTGTCCTCCCAGTCGTTCGCGCCGATTCCGGCGATGAACGGAACGTCGATATTGTCGAACACTATCTGATGTACCGAAATATACGGCGGGCGGAAGAACTTCGTGTGTTCGCCGGTTATCTCGTAAACCTTTTCATCGGTGTATTCGAACTCTGCCCTGATATCCTCGGCGGAAAGCTCTGTCATGTTGCTGTGTGTGCGGCTGTGGTTGTTTATCTCGCAGCCGAGGTCGTAGGCGCGCTTTACCGCCTTGGCGCTCTCATCGTTGATGTTGTTTCCGATGAGGAAGAACGAGGCAACTATGTCGTACTTCTCCAGCTTGTCTATAACATCGTTCGTTGTGGTAACGTTAGGGCCATCGTCAAAGGTCAGCGCGATGTACTTTACGTCCTGGCTCATTTCTGTTTCCTCCGCTGTATCGTTTTTTGTGCTGTCTGATGTTCCGGCGGTGATTTCTTCGGTGAGCTTTTCCACTTCGGAAGTTATCTTCTCGATAGTGCTTGAAACGCTTGCAGAATCCGCCGTGCTTTCCGCGCCCTGCGTGGAGTCTGCGGAACTGCCGGACGGCGCTCCCGTGCATGCGGAGAGCATCGTCGCAGCGGTAAAAGCTGCCAGAATTATTTTGATTATCATGTTCGTTTTCATCTTACTTTACAACGATGTTTACAAGCTTGTTCGGAACTGCGATCTTCTTAACTACAGTCTTGCCGTCGGTCAGAGCCTTTATCTCAGGGAGATCGAACGCGAGGTTCTCAAGCTCCTCCTTAGCGCAGTCAACAGGCGCGTTGAAACGAGCCTTTACCTTGCCGTTGACCTGAACTACTATCTCAACGCTGTCCTCAACGCAGAGCTTCTCGTCGTACTCTACCCACTTCTGCTCGTTGAGCACGCCCTCGTAGCCCATTACCTGGTACAGCTCCTCGGTGATGTGCGGAGCGAACGGATTGAGCAGTATCAGCAGAGTTCTGTAGTCTGCGCGGGTCAGAGAGCCTGCGGCGTCTATTTCATTAAGCAGACCCATCATCGTAGCGATGGCGGTGTTGAACTTAAGTGTTTCGATGTCCTCGCTGACCTTCTTGATGGTCTTGTGCATGGAAGCGCGGAGCTTGTCGCTGTACTCGTCGCCGGGAACTACCTTCTCCTGCATAGCCCATACTCTGTCGAGGAAGCGCTTGCAGCCCTTGATGCCGTTCTCCTGCCACGGAGCAGCCTTTTCGAAGTCGCCTACGAACATCTCGTAAAGACGGAGGGTATCGGCGCCGTATTCCTTTACAACATCGTCAGGATTTACAACGTTGCCCTTGGACTTGGACATCTTTGTGAACTCGCCGGGACGCTCGGGGTCCTTGCCGAGTATCATTCCGTGGGAGGTGCGCTTCATGTACGGCTCCTTGCAGGGAACAACGCCCTGATCATACAGGAACTTGTGCCAGAAGCGGCTGTACAGCAGGTGGAGCGTGGTGTGCTCCATACCGCCGTTGTACCAGTCGACGGGCATCCAGTACTTGAGCGCTTCCTTGGAAGCAAGCTCCTTGTCGTTGTGCGGGTCGCAGTAGCGCAGGAAGTACCAGCTTGAGCCTGCCCACTGGGGCATGGTGTCGGTCTCGCGCTTTGCGGGACCTCCGCAGCACGGGCAGGTGGTGTTGATGAAGCTTTCAAGCGTGGACAGCGGGCTTTCGCCTGTGTCTGTGGGCATGTAGCTGTCTACGTCCGGGAGCTTCAGCGGAAGCTCGCTCTCAGGCAGAGCGACCCAGCCGCACTTCTCGCAGTTTACAACGGGGATAGGCTCGCCCCAGTATCTCTGGCGGGAGAATACCCAGTCGCGCAGCTTGTAGTTTACCTTCTCGCGGCCCTTGCCGTTTGCGGTGAGCCACTCCTTGATCTTTACCTTGGCGTCCTCGACGGAGAGTCCGTCCAGGAACTCGGAATTCACCATGATACCTGTAGCGCAGTCGGTGAAGGCTTCCTTCTGAACGTCCTCGCCGCCCTTGACTACCTCGATTATCGGCAGGTTGAATACCTTTGCGAACTCCCAGTCGCGGGTGTCGTGCGCAGGAACCGCCATGATAGCGCCGGTGCCGTAGGTCATCAGAACGTAGTCGGAAATGAATATCGGGATCTCCTTGCCGTTTACGGGATTGACAGCGCGGACGCCTTCCAGCTTGACGCCGGTCTTGTCCTTGTTCATCTCGGTGCGGTCGAAGTCAGACTTGCGCGCAGCGGCAGCCTGATACTCGCGGATAGCGTCCATGTTCTGGAGCTTGTCTGCCCACTTTTCAATGATGGGGTGCTCCGGAGAGATTACCATGTAGGTCGCGCCAAAGAGCGTGTCCGGGCGTGTGGTGTAGATGGTCAGCATGTCGCCGGCTGTGGTGGTGAAGTCCACCTCGGCGCCGGTTGAACGTCCGATCCAGTTCTTCTGGGCGGTCTTGATCTTCTCGAAGTAGTCAACGCTGTCGAGGTCGTCGATTAGCTTCTGAGCGTACTCGGTGATCTTGAGCATCCACTGGCTCTTTACCTTGTGGACTACCTCGCCGCCGCAGCGCTCGCACTTGCCGTTTACGACCTCCTCGTTAGCCAGAACGACCTTACAGGAGGTACACCAGTTGACGTTCATTTCCTTCTTGTATGCAAGTCCCGCCTTGAACAGCTTGAGGAATATCCACTGCGTCCACTTGAAGTAGTCGGGATCGGTGGTGTTTATCTCCCTGTCCCAGTCGAAGGACAGACCGAGGCTCTTGAGCTGAGCCTTGAAGCGTGCGACGTTGTTCTTTGTTACAATGGCGGGGTGTATCTTGTTCTTGATGGCGAAGTTCTCAGTCGGCAGACCGAAAGCGTCCCAGCCCATCGGGAACAGCACGTTGTAGCCCTGGAGTCTGCGCTTTCTGGATACGATATCCATAGCAGTGTAGGGGCGCGGATGACCGATGTGGAGTCCCTGACCGGAGGGGTAGGGGAACTCTACCAGCGCGTAGAACTTCGGCTTGGAGTAGTCGTTTTCTGCGTGGAACGTCTTGTGTTCGTCCCAGTATTTCTGCCACTTGTTTTCAATGGCGGTAAAATCATAACCCATTGTTTTTGTTTCCTTTCAGCGGGATAGTATTATATTACAAATATATATTATACTCTAAATTCCGGCGGTTGTCAATGATTTTGCGCGATTTGCGGAGCGTTCCCGCGCATTTTTCCGCAAAAACACCAGACCCCCGCGATCGCTCGCAGGGGTCTGGTGCTGGTTTGGTTGGTAATTATATGAAAAGGTGCGGTTGTCATTCTAATAGGCTTTGGTGTTCCCTCCGCCTTACAGCTTATATTTTACCCGGGGAAGGTGTATTATATACGTTCACAATGTGAAAATGGAGTAAAAGCTTCGCGTTAATGCTTTTCACGATCCTTAGCAAAAAATTTACAAACCGAGGGTTGATTTCTTGCCTGACAAATGATATAATAAATAGGAATAGCGCAAAAACAGAAAAGGCATAATGCCTAAAGACAAGAACGGAGTGTACAACATGAGAAGAACAAAGATAGTATGCACACTGGGTCCTGCGACCAAGGACGACAAGATACTGCGCGCCCTTATAGACAACGGCATGAACGTTGCCCGCCAGAACTTTTCTCACGGCACGCATGAGAGCCACAAGATAGATCACGACCGCGTAATCCGCATAGCAAAGGAAGCCGGCAAGCCCGTAGCTACCCTGCTCGACACCAAGGGACCCGAGGTAAGGCTGCGTAAATTCAAGGGCGGCGCAAAGCCCGAGATACTCACCGGAGGCACATTCATCCTCACCACCCGCGAGGAGGAAGGCACGATAGAGCGCGCTTCCATAAGCTACAAGGGACTTCCGGGGGATATTTCCACCGGCACGCGTATCCTCATCGACGACGGCAATGTTATCCTCCGCTGCAACGAGATAAAGGACAACGGCGACGGCACGTCCGATATCGTGTGCTCTGTACTTAACGGCGGCGTTCTCTCCGACAACAAGGGCGTTAACGTTCCCGGCGTGAAGCTCTCCATGCCCTACATCAGCGAGGTGGACGAGAGCGATATCCGCTTTGCGGCTCAGGAGAACTTCGATTTTGTTGCGGCAAGCTTTGTCACCTGCGCGGACGATGTCCTGGAGGTCCGCAAGATACTTGAGGAGGAAGGCCGTCCTGATATCCGCATAATCGCGAAGATCGAAAGCGGCGACGGCGTTCGCAACATCGACTCTATCCTGCATGTTGCCGACGGCATAATGGTAGCGCGCGGCGATATGGGCGTTGAAATACCCTTCGAGGAGATCCCGCAGATCCAGAAAATGCTGATAAAGAAGGGCTACAACGCCAACAAGCAGGTAATAACCGCGACCCAGATGCTGGAGTCCATGATAAAGAATCCGCGCCCCACACGTGCGGAGACCACCGACGTTGCCAACGCTATCTACGACGGCACCAGCGCGATAATGCTCTCCGGCGAGACCGCCGCAGGTCTGCACCCTGTGGAGGCAGTGCGCACAATGGCGCTCATCGCTGAGACCACCGAGAAGGCGATAGACTACAAGAAGCGCTTCTACAAGCTTGAGAATCCTGACGTTGTGAACGTATCCACTGCGATATCCCATGCGACGGTATCTGCGGCGATGGATCTCGGCGCTACTGCGATTATCACCGTAACCAAGACCGGCACCACCGCGCGTATGCTCTCGCGCTATCGTCCGGAGTGCCCGATCATTTCCTGCACCACAAGCGAGACCACACTCCGCCAGCAGGCGCTGTCATGGGGCGTTATCCCGCTGATGGCAGAGGAGCGCATGACCTCCACCGACGACCTTATCCACCATGCAGTACAGAAGGCGGTTGAGGCTGATCTGCTGAAAAACGGCGACCTGGTAGTCATCACCGCCGGAGTTCCGCTGGGCGTTTCCGGCACTACGAACCTGATGAAGGTTCACATTGTCGGCGACGTACTTGTTACCGGCTGCGGAGCTACCTCCGGAACCGTTACAGCCACCGCATGCGTATGCAAGGACGAAGCTGAGGCTCAGAAGCTGTTCAATTCCGGCGAGATACTGGTAATTCCGCATACAAGCAACGCTATACTTCCGCTGCTCAAGACCGCCGCGGGCATTATCACCGAGGAGCGCGGCGATGACAGCCACGCCGCTATAGTCGGAAAGACGCTGGATATTCCGGTGATCACGGGAGCTTCCAATGCGACGCAGATACTGCGTTCAGGAACGGCAGTCACCATCGACGCTGAAAAGGGGATAGTCACCAGCGGCGAGCCTAACGGAGACAACGTTTGATTCAACTGAATTTCCTGTTTGGGCTGCGGCAGGGTCATGATTTGCCTGCGAGGTTTTAAAACTTTCAGCAGCACCCTATCGGGAGTCAAGGGGGTGTCTCACCCAGTGGGGGAGGCACCCCCAATTTGTTAGGGCAATACCGCGCAAAGATTGTGCGGTATTGCCCTAAAATTATCAGCATTTTTTTATTCTACATTTTCTATCTCGCTGTGAATCATTTCAGAATCTCCTGTGAAACTTTTAACGTTTCATTGTGAAAGTAAACAAAAATTGTTTTGAAAATTCCTACAGACTATTCAAATTTGATAAAAGCTACTTTACAAACGATTACATAAGTGCTATAATAAAGACAACGAAAAACGGATCGGACTTCGTACCAAGGGGGAAAGATTCGGGGAAAGGATAGATGAATTATGAAACTGCAAAATATGATTTCTGACGGCGATAAGGTACAGGTTTACGAGGTTGACGGAAAGGCTGTCAAGGTTTTCAAGGACCCGAACGAACCCAAGAGCGTAGTTCTTTATGAAGCTCTGACCCATACCCGCGTTGAAGAAACTGGATATAATAAGATCCCGGCACTCGAAGAAGTTACCAAGATAGATGGCAAGTGGGCTATCTCCTACGATTACATAACCGGCGACACAATGGCGGATCTGCTCAAGAAGTCCCCCGATAAGGCTGACGAGTACCTTGAGCAGATGGTTGATCTCCAGATCGAGATCAACTCCCAGCGTTCGCCCAAGATCAGCCGCCTGAAGGATTACCTCAAGCGCTCTATCGAGAGCCTGGATATGATCGACGATGTTAAGAAGTACGAACTTCTCACCCGTCTGGAGTCCATGCCGAAGCACGTTAAGCTCTGTCACGGCGAGTTCACACCGGATAACATCATCATCAGCAAGAACGGCGTTTACGTTGTGGACTGGCTTAAGGCTAAGCAGGGCAACGCTTCCGCCGATGTAGCAAAGACCTATCTGTGGTTCTGCCTGAATCATCACACAGAGTACGCTGAGAAGTACCTCAAGATGTACTGCAAGAAGACAGGCACCG